>Ga0315312_1000725_pt1 | contig 32559 bp, 37 predicted proteins | sample TDP7_MG_FD_203629 | JGI IMG/M metagenome (GOLD analysis project Ga0315312, IMG submission 203629) | Freshwater sediment microbial communities from Lake Towuti, South Sulawesi, Indonesia - TDP7 | ecosystem: Environmental > Aquatic > Freshwater > Lake > Sediment | place: Indonesia: South Sulawesi... | reverse complement strand
TGGTGTGGGTTCGAACCAGTCGATCCAGTTGTACTCGTTCTTCGGCTTTCAACGTAATCTCTTTCGCTTTCCGGCTCATAATGCCGGAAAGCTAACATATTACGCTTATTATGTCAAGTAGATACTATTTCTTTTAGCGGAATTTGGTGGAAAAGGTGACCGCTAAGAAAATAGATTTGACTGCTACTATGATTCACAATTTGTCTTGACAACACAAGATATTGTAGTGGCTTTTCACATAAATAGAGAAATTCCTGAAGGCCGAAGATTAGAAGATAGAAAAATAGTATCTATTTATTTAAGTGGAATTCGAGAGCCGTCCCTCAGCCCATGAGGCTGGTTAAAGAGTATGGATTCTCCGGATATTCATTCTGGCATTGGAAAGGAGCACCATCCAAACTGTGGGAGGTGTTATTCACTGAACCCGTTTGATCACGAAATAGACCAACAGGGTCGCATCTTCACAGGCTGATGTAGAACTAATGGTTCCCCAGTGAGACCGATCGGATAACCCACGGGAAGGAACGAAATGATTAAGGATTTAAGAAAGGAGGTTGAAAATGAGCTCTATAATTAACCCTTATCTACTGAAATGTGTAGGGATCATCTTAATAATAGTTATTACCATTTTTACAATGGGGGGGCCAGTTTATTGTGGTGAGCTTCTGCCACTCCCTCCTGAGGGACTCCAACAGAAGAGAGTAGATCCACGCGTCTATAGTGAATTCAGACAGCGTATTCAACCTTTAAATTGCTCAGATTTAAAACAACTGAAAGAGAAGCTGATTAACACCTGTGGCTCCCAGCGAGATCAAAATAAATTTGATTATTATATGAATCTACAAAGGATTGTAGATGAAGCCCTCATGTCAAAGAGGTGCCGATAAAAGACACTGGCAAGGAGGAGTCTCATGAGAAAGATGCTTATAATATTGATTTCAATGGCCATGCTCTTGACGTTCAATGGAAGCCTCTATGCCAAAGAGGTTTCCTCCAAAAAAGAGGTTGACGATATCTGGAAATTTGTAAAAGAGGGGGAACCGAAAGAAGTCTCAGATGGTGGCATTTTTGCATTACGAGCAAAACAATATGAACAAAAATTGATATTACTAGTAATCATTGCAGCGGCAACAGTTGTATTTTTGTTTTTAATATTACTTTTCATGAAATATAGTAAAAATTTTACAGCAGCAAATATCGTCAATGGAGGTGGCCTCGTTCTGGTCATTCAAGCCATCCTGTTTGTGGTGATCGCATCTCCTACGACAGAACAACTCACTTCGGCCATTGGAGCCCTCGGAGCGATTGCCGGTTACTTATTTGGCAGGGCCACGAGACAGAGTTCGGAAGGAGTTGAGGAGAAAGAGGGTTGATCCACATGGCAAAAAGGATATCCCTATATCAGCAAAAGGTGCCTGACCTTGAAACCTGACAAAAATAAAGAGAGAAAGAGAGGACGAGAGGGTAGAGTAGAGAGCTGGCGTAGTGGCTAAGGCTCTATCTCCGGCGGTAATTGGTGCCTGGCCTTGAAAATTGACAGAAGATTTTATTGAAGTGTGGAGCAAATGTTAGAACATACGATTGAAAGAGTTTGTTTTGGGGAATGAAGTACAAGTTCTACCATCTCTGGCTACCCAGCCATGCAACATATTCTTTTAAATCTGTCTTAGACACTGCGTCTACAAGTTTTCTGTCGGCAGTCATCATCTTAATCTCATAGACTCTTGCCATGCCAATATAAATGGCGTCGTAAACGGTGATCCTGTATGCTATGGCGATATCCATTGCCAACGACAAAAACGGTTTTGAGGCTTCTATCTTTAAAGGCAGCGAAACAATAGCATCTGTGATCTCTTCGACCTCGGGGCGAGTGAGTTCCTTCATGCACTGCTTTTTCCAGAGGATGTTACCAGCCTCAGGATAAATTAAATCCGGCGCAAGTAACATCATATCACCCTGCTCCACCCTGGCCAGTAATTCTTCAGCTTTATCAGAGAGGATTTCGGGGATATAGAATTTAATGAGAACACTTGCATCAATGACAAGATTCAACGGGCCCTGTCCTCCCTGACCAGCTTGCCGCTGTCAGTAAATCGTATCATCTTCCTCCGGAGTTTTCTTCTGATTTCGGCCATTTTCTGGAAAATCTCGGGTGACGATTGGGCTACCGTATTTTCCAGAAACATTCTGAGTTCCTGTTGGAGTGACCTATTGTGACTCTTAGCCATGCTTTTGAACCTGTTTAGAACTTTCTCAGGGACATCCCTTATAAGTACATTCGCCATTGTCCTACCCACCTCCTTGCTATCAAAATGATAGCATATTTTAAACAAATCTGCAAAAATCATTATTACTTTAAAGAAGATTTGGGATCACGCATCGGAAATGAGGTGCGATCCATAAAAAAGTTGGCCCTATCCAATGTATGAAAACGCATAGAGCATAGTTAATAGGGCATTACCCACAAAAGCAGAGGGACACTGCTCTGATTTTTTGATAATATGGTTTTTGAAACTCCTTAAGTCTTGGCCTTCAATATTTCCAGAAACTCTGCCGGTGATAATATCTTTACTCCCTCATATTCCCTCCTCGGGAAATGGCGTTTATTGCCAGTGACAATTGCTTCCACCCTTCCGGCCAGGGCCACTTCTAAAAAGGGTTCATCGTCAGGGTCAGGAAGATTTACCTTCAAAGGTTTGACCGAAACGAGAAGTCCTTCCTGCTCAATCTGATCCAGAAATGCTTCTACATCTTCTTTGGCGAAATTGAATTTTGGACGGTTCAGGACGTCACGATATTCTGAAAGAAGCCGAAGATCATAAGCCAGATGAACGGTTCCGTCTGCGATTAGTCTCAGAATAGATGCTGCCTTACTGAAAGGCCTGAGGAGTCCAGAGACAATGACATTGGTATCGAGAACGATCATCATCGCCTGCGGCTCTTTCGAACAGCTCGAATCTCAGATTCAATTTGAGAATCCGTCAACTTGTCCAACCCTAACTGGATTGATTTTTTCTGCATCTCCTCAAGAGCAATGAGAGCACGACTGCGGCGGATTGCCCGGATGGTTTTTTCCAAGGTTTCCTCTGTAACTCCGGAGAGCAGGGCGATGGGTTTTCCGTTGGACGTGATGACCATATCCTCCTCTTTGATCTTGTTCCAGATTTCTTTGGGTTTTGTGCTGAGATCTCTAACTGAAATGAACTGCATGCTAAACCTCCTGTGCCACAAATTATCAATCAATAAATTAACAAATTGTTTGACAGATGTCAATCAAATAGATAATGGGGTAAAGCGGGGCCATACCAGATTGGAAAATGGGGCCGGGAAAGAGGGTGTCCATAAAATTATAAGTTGAGAATAAGGTCACCCACTTAAACCGCGAGATCCTTATAGGCTGGAATCACTCCAAATCCATCGGCTTTAGTGATTGCCTTTTTTACTGACTTGATTAGAGTCGCCTCTCCAAGGAGTCCCACGGTGTTCACATCGGCCTTCTTCCTTCCGAGTGAGACAGCAAAGACAAGGTCTCCGTCGAAGGTGGTATGGAGGGGCGAGATCACTTTGGCCAGACCAGAGTGGGCAATCTGCGCGACCTGATGGACCTCTTTCTTCGATAGATTGGCATTGGTGGCAATCACTCCAAGTGTTGTATTAAAAGTCACAGCATCAGAAGGAGTGATGGCTCCAAACTGTTTCCTGGTCACACCTTGTTTCATCCATTTTGATGAATTTGCCAATTGGAAACTTTTCTTAGATTTCCTTGCGCCTGCTAAAATTTGATTCGAGTCAAGATCAAGCACATCACCAAAGGCATTGACCACAACCAGGGCTCCCACGATGAGCCCATTTGGCCCTTGGATGCTTGAGGTACCCACTCCACCCTTCATCGCTCGGTCAATCCCGAAGAGTTTTCCTACAGTTGCTCCTATGCCAACGCCAACGCTTCCCTCGTCCACTTTTTTTGAGGCATTGAGACAGGCCTGGTATCCCATCTGGCGATCTGGCCTCACACGGAAATCGCCTATGGCAAAGTCGAAAATCACAGCAGTGGGAACGATGGGGATCTTGGTCTTGCCCATATCGAATCCCTTTCCCTTTTCCTCCAGGTAGGCCATGACCCCTCCTGCCGCATCCAGACCGAAGGCGCTTCCACCAGCTAAGAGAATGGCATGAATCTTATCGACGAGATGGAGCAAAGTAAGGGCATCGATCTGCCTGGTACTGGCTGCTGTCCCACGGATATCGACGCCTCCAATCGCTCCTTCTTCGCAAAGGATCACTGTGCAGCCAGTCAATGCCTTGAGATCACTGGCATGGCCGACCTCAATTCCAGGAACATCGGTAATAGCATTCAATCTTTTCATTCGGGGTGATCTTATCAGATACAAATGAAGAGTGTCAAACGTTCCTTTTCCATATCTGGGTGCATAAATTTCTTTGATTAAAAAAGTTCTTTCGTTTATAATTGGAAGAAATTTGTCAAAGAGAAAGGGGGGCAAAGGAGGAGTTGCAGGGCGGAATTTTGCACTTTACTATGGTGAGATTTATACTTTAAACATTTTCAAGGAAAGGAGGAGTAGAAACTATGTGGATTCTACGGTTGAACATGACTGAACGCACTTATCGTCTGGATGAAGTCCCGGCAGCATACAAGAACCTTGGTGGCCGGGGAATGACCTCAACCATTCTCCATGATGAAGTTCCGCCGTTATGTCATCCCCTTGGTCCAAACAACAAACTCGTCTTTGCGCCAGGCATCGTGACAGGCACTGCAGCTCCAACATCGGCCCGCATCTCGGTAGGCGGCAAGTCTCCCCTAACGGGTGGCATCAAGGAATCCAACGCGGGCTCAGACTGGCCTCAGCATTTGGCAACTCTGCAGATCAAAGCTCTGGTGGTGGAGGGCCGGCCCAGAGAGAAAGGCAAGTACTGGATGGCCTTTCTGACCTGGGACGCTAAGGTTGGCAAGCCGAAGGTAGAATTCTTCCCTGCCAATGAGTACACGGGCAAGGAACTTTATGAGGTGTTCCCAAGAGTATACGAGCGTTTCGGTGCGAAAGCTGCTGTCGCTGGGTGTGGAGTGGCAGGTGAATATGGCTATGGCAACTCTGGTGTCGTGTTCAACGACCTTGCCAAGCGCCCCAGCCGATATGCCGGACGTGGTGGCCTTGGTGCAGTGATGGCCAGCAAGGGGTTGAAGTTTATTGTGACGGACGACCAGGGTGCCCCCAATGTAAGTATTATTGACAAGGCCCTTTTTGAGCAGGGTGCCAAGAAAATGGCTGATGCATTGCGTACGCATGCTGTTACTAAGCCTAAAGGCGGCCTGAACACCTATGGCACGGCCGTGCTGATCAACATCATGAACGAGGCTGGTGGGCTACCCACTCGCAACTTCTCCAGTGGTCGATTTGAGGGCGCAGCCAAGATCGCTGGCGAGGCCATCTTCGAGACGAACAAGGCACGGTTGGGCAAAGAGCTGTACAACCACGCTTGCAGCCCTGGGTGTATCATCCAATGCTCTAATACTTGGTACAAGCCAGACTGCACCGAGCACACCTCCTGCGTAGAGTATGAGTCCGACTGGGCCCTGGGCGCCAACTGTGGCATTGACAACCTGGACGACATAGCTGAAATGATTCGCCTGTGCAATGCCTATGGTCTCGACACCATCGAGACGGGTGCTACCCTGGGCGTGGCTATGGATGCTGGAGTAGCTTCTTTTGGCGACAGCAAAAAAGCCATAGAATTGGTCCATGAGATGGGCAAGGGTACGCCCTTAGGACGCATTCTTGGCGGAGGTACAGGGTTCGCAGGTAAAGCCTTCGGTTTTGTGCGCATACCTGCTGTGAAGGGCCAAGGCATGCCTGCCTATGAACCGCGCGCTGTCAAGGGGATTGGTATTACCTATGCTACCAGCACCATGGGCGCTGATCACACCTCTGGCTACACCATTGCTCCAGAAATCCTGAGCGTTGGTGGCAAGGCAGATCCACTCAGCCCCGAAGGCAAGGCTGCGCTCAGCCGCGCTTTCCAGGCGACCACGGCTTTCATTGACTCCACCGGCCACTGTCTCTTCATCGCATTCGCCATTCTGGATATCCCCAGCGGCCTTGAGGGAATGATGGAAGAGTGCAATGGCGTCCTGGGAACCAACTGGAAGGCAGAAGATGCGGCCAAGATCGGCGCAGAAATCCTGAGGAAAGAGCGAGCCTTCAATGAAGCGGCTGGCCTGACCAAGGCAGACGACCGCTTGCCTGAGTTCATGAAGTATGAGCCGCTCCCACCACATAACCAGGTCTACGATGTACCTGATAGTGCGCTCGATTCTGTCTACGGTGAACTGTAGAGCATGCTTCATGCGGGCAGGGCAACCTTTACCCTGTCCGCATTTTTATAGTGAACCATGTCCAAGGTGAAGACCGACGAGCAGGGCCGGTTGATCCCACCCGATGGTTTTTTCCAGCGCCGGCATGAGGTGAAGATGCGAGTCTGTGTGAAACTTTTCGCCACCCTGTGTCGCTATTTCAGCAATGCAGCACCAGGAATTCCCTTTGAAATGGAAGTGCCCGAAGGGGCCACTGTGGCTGACATAGTGAATCGTTTAAAATTGCCTCGTGAAGAAGTAAAGGTTTTTTTTGTCAGGGGCCGCGCCCGTCCTATAGACTGGCCCCTGGAACCTGGTGATGAGGTTGGCATTTTCCCATTAGTCGCAGGAGGATGAGGTGCCCGACATTGTTGTGAATGTGTGGCTGTATGGCGCTCTGGCAAAGTATGGGGGTGAGACGGATGAAGGCAGTTTCGCAAACTTACGGACGAGCCTTGCTGATGGGAGTACGATGGCTGATCTGCTGGCACGCCTTGGAATGCCCACCGAGGAGCGTGGGATCACCTTCATCAATGGGCAGTTGAGCGCTATGTCTGGCCTTCAACCCGACCTGGGTCATATCCTGCGCGACGGAGACCGCATCGCCCTTTTTGACCTTAAAAGCATGTGGCCATTTCAATACCGCAATGGTGCAGCGGTGACCGACGAAATGGCCCGTGCCATAAATGTCGAAAAAGACCATGGCCTGCATCACACATATAGCAAGAGATAGAAGGGCTCCTTCGATAGTGGAAATAGTCAAATATAGCGAAGATTTGGAGCTCTCCCTGTTGCCATACCAAAGACCCCTGTAGGTGAAGAAAAAAAGGAGGAAGTGGATATGGATCTGATGGATGCGATTAAAGGAAGACGAAGTATTCGGAAATATAAACCCGATCCTGTTCCTGAAGAGGCACTTCAAACGGTGATGGAGGCGGTGAGATGGGCTCCTTCTTGGGCCAATACCCAATGCTGGGAAGTCATTGTCGTAAGGGATCTAAAAGTTAAATCTGAGCTGTCAACGGCTCTTCCAAAGACCAATCCTGCGCTATCTTCGATGATGGAAGCGCCCCTTGTTCTTGTTGTCTGCGGGAAAAAGGGGGTTTCCGGTTACTACAGGGGCCAACCAGCAACAGCAAAAGGAGATTGGTTGATGTTTGATATTGGCCTTGCCATGCAAAACCTCTGTCTTGCTGCCCATAATTTGGGTTTGGGCACGGTCATCGTTGGGCTGTTCGATCATCAAAGGGTAGCAGAAATTTTGGCCGTTGCTCAGGATATTGAAGTGGTGGCAATAACCCCCCTTGGATACCCTGCGGTTCAAGGATCTGGACCCAAGCGAAAGCAAGTCTCTGAATTCGTTTTTAATGAAAGGTATGGGAAGAGAGATGAATGAAATCTCAAATGCCAAAGTTCAAATGAAATCCAAAATCTAAATGTCTAAAGGGTTATTTGACATTTGGGTTTAGAATTGTTTCAGATGTACAATCTTCGATGAGGTAAAAAAGAGCATGACTAAGGAAGAGGTTATCCAATCCCTTGCCGTTCAAACAGATTCGAGATTGGTGATGACGGTGATCGATGGAATCGGTGGGTTGCCAGTCCGTGGTAAGACAGAATTGGAGGCGGCGAAGGTTCCAAACCTTGACCGGCTGGCATCGAAGTCGATCTGTGGATTGATCGACCCTCTCTCCTGTGGCATCACGCCAGGAAGCGGACCTTCCCATCTGGCTCTCTTCGGCTATGATCCATTTCGATACGAGATCGGAAGAGGGGTGATGGAGGCATTAGGTATCGGTTTAGAATTGACGAAGGATGATTTGGCAGTTAGAGGCAATTTTGCAACAATCGATGAGAGAGGATTCATTACTGATCGAAGGGCCGGCAGGATTTCGACTGAAAAGAATCGAGAGGTCTGTCAGTTCCTCCAAAAAGAGATCAAAGAGTTTGAAGGCATCCAGATTTCTATTCATCCTGGAAGAGAGCATCGATTCGTCATCGTATTCCGAGGAGAAGGTTTAAGGGATGATCTCAGCGACGCCGATCCGCAGAAGGATGGACTGAAGGCAAAGGGAACAGCGGGCCTTTCTCAAGAGGCTCAAAGGACGGCTGGGATCGTGAACAGTTATATGAAGAAGTCCACTGAAATCCTCAAGCCCTTCTATCCTGCCAATACGATCCTCCTCAGGGGATTTTCTAAGATTCCGGACATTCCAACAATGGCCGATCGATACAAGCTCCGACCCGCTGCCATAGCAACCTATCCCATGTATCGGGGACTGGCAAGATTGGTAGGAATGGAGATTTTAGAGACCGGGGAGACCATACAGGATGAAGTGGCCACTCTGAAAAAATATTTTGATCAATACGACTTTTTCTATCTTCATTACAAAAAGCCCGATATGGCTGGAGAAGATGGAAATTTTAAAGCGAAGGTAAAGGCTATTGAAGAGATTGATCGAATCCTTCCCTCTATCCTCAAATTGAAACCGGATGTATTGGTGATCACCGGAGACCATGCCACCCCCTCTCTTTTGAAGTCTCACAGTTGGCATCCCAATCCCATCCTTTTCTATTCCAAGTACATACAGCCGGACGGCATCCGGCGCTTCACAGAGAAGCATTGTCAGAGAGGAGAATTGGGGAGGTTTCCAGCAGTGGACGTCCTGCCATTGATGTTAGCCAACGGACTCAAATTAAAGAAATTTGGGGCTTAAGCCACATCGTAGATGTGGCAATAACCAAATTCCAAATTCCAATAATCAAATAAGCTCCAATACCAAATGACCGAAACTTCAATTTGACCCAACAAATAATTGTCGTTAGAATTTGGTCATTGGTTATTGGAATTTATTCAACGCTATCTGTACTGCCAAGGGTGGCAAATCTTACGTACGATCTGTTTTTACCATGAAGAACTTTAAATATCTTTATGGTCCGGTTCCTTCCAGAAGGTTGGCAAGGTCCCTTGGGATTGATCTTGTCCCCCATAAGATCTGCACCTACGACTGTATTTACTGCCAGATTGGGAAGACGACGGGTAGGACGATTTTAAGGAAAGAATATGCTCCAAAAGAAGAAGTGTTGGAAGAGATCAGCACATTTCTTTCAGGGGGAGATTCAACCGTCGATTATTTCTCCCTCTCCGGTTCGGGAGAACCGACCCTCCACTCTCAAATCGGTCGAATCATCCAAGGGATCAAAAGGTTATCTTGTATTCCAGTGGCTGTGATCACCAATGGCTCACTCCTCTTTGAGAAGGAGGTGAGGGAGGATTTACTTTCAGCAGATGTTGTCCTTCCCTCTTTAGATGCAGTATCGCCGGAGGTCTTTGAGAGAATTAATCGACCTGATCGAAGGGTATCCATCGAGAAGGTGATTGAGGGGATGATCGAATTCAGAAAGATTTATCGTGGCAAGATCTGGTTGGAAATCCTTCTCTGTAAAGGGGTGAACGATACAAGAGGGGAGCTTCAAAAGATGAAAGAGGCTGTTGAACGAATCCAACCCGATCTCATTCATCTCAACACTGTTGTTCGACCGCCTTCAGAGGACTGGGTGAGACCATTAAGCCAGATAGAGATGGAGAATATCAGAGCCTTTTTTGGAGAAAAAGCCTCAATCATCTCGGAATTTGATCGCCATCTAACCTATGTCACGGAAGAAGATATCAAGGAGGGGATTTTAAGGATTCTGAAAAGAAGGCCCCTTTCTCTTTTAGACCTTTCAAAATGGATGGGAATTCCCCAAAGGGAATTAGAGGAACAAATTACCTCTCTATCTCAAGAGGGGAAAATTCAAACTCGTTTCCATGGGGATTCGATCTATTACGAAATAAAGCATTAAACAGTTTGTCATTGGAAGGCGAAGCCGAAGCAATCCCAATTTCTGGTAGAGGGCTTTTTGAAAATCGGGGGCAATCAAAATTCGACAAAGATGACAAATTATTGCCGCTTCTTCTCTTTGTCCTCTAAAGTAGAAAGTAAAATTAATTATTAAAATCAAAATGTTATGTTACAATGCTTCGTGGCCAGAATATTGCACCACTTATCATACATCCTTCAGGCTCTTTTTTTCTTGACAAGCGATTGATTTTTTGGTACCAAATGGCTATTATTTTATTAGATGAATCAAACCCCCATCGTCATACGTGACGGTGGGAAATTAAGCCCCCGCCCTCATACGTGACGGCGGGTTTTTATTTTGTGAGGAGGCGAAATGAGCGAGGAGCGGGTTATGATATTTATCGATGGTAGTAACTTTTATCATAACCTTAAAGCCCATCATTTCAACACAAAGATTGACTTCAAAAAGTTTAGTGATTTGCTGTGCAGAGGACGTAGACACGTTAGAACCTATTATTACAATGCCCCAATAAAACAGGCGGATGACCCTGCAGAGTACAAACGACAGCAATTATTTTTTGACGGCCTTAGGAGAACCCCATATCTTGAGTTGAAACTTGGATACTTTTTGAAGAAGACCAAAACGTGTGAGCAGTGTGGTCATGCTTTGAATTATCCTGTTGAAAAGGGATGCGATGTGAACCTTGCTGTAGATATGATGAGCATGGGATACAAGGGTCTCTATGATGTGGCCGTCCTGGTTAGTTCTGATGGCGATTTTGCAAGTGCCTGCCAGTGTGTCAAGGATCTTGGGAAACATGTCGAAAATGCCTATTTCGAGAATGCAAGTTCATGGCACCTTTTGAATGTATGTGACGTACGTATACTAATAGATGAGAATTTCATCGACAAATCCAAACTGTAGCTAAACTACCACCCAATTTCTATTCTTATTGACCATTCGACCGTGCCCGAGGCTTCGGCGTGAGCTCAGTCGAAGGGGTTGACTTTATTTCCCCGAATTAGTAGACTCTCATCAAAACAGAGGCTATCTATTACCGTTCTTAAACCCTTTTGCCATTCATAAGGGTGGGCAATATGGTCCAGAGATTAAATTTAGTCCCCATTTCTAAAAAAGGAATGGTTTTTTGTCTCAATGGCCTGGCGGCTGAGTGGCACGAAGTGATGAACAGAATGTGAATCAAGGCTTCAGCCGAAAATCAACCGAAGGTATTTCTAACAACCGTAGGTGCTTAGCGAAGCGTCACTTCCCTGCCTGCCGTCAGGCAGGGGCCAACAGGCGAGTGAACGCCTGCCTGTCGGCAGACAGGGCTGAAGCCAAAATGCCCATAAAGGGCACTTCGCTCCCCCGCCAGCCGTTAGGTGAAACGGTGATTTTAAGTATTTCAAAACTTTAATGGTGAATATATGAAGACAACACACAAAATAATTATTGGGGATTCGAGGTGGATGAAGGAAGTTTCTGATGAATCGCTCCATCTTATTATTACCTCACCACCTTACTGGCAACTAAAAGATTATGCTAATGGGAAACAGATCGGTTTCAATGACACCTATGAAGAGTATATTAACAATCTTAATCTAGTTTGGAATGAATGTCATAGGGTTCTGCATAAGGGTTGCCGCTTGTGCATTAACATAGGCGACCAATTTGCCCGGTCTGTCTATTATGGAAGGTATAAAATTATTCCGATACGTACAGAGATAATCAAGTTCTGTGAAAGCTCTGGGTTTGATTATATGGGGGCCATTATCTGGCAAAAGGTGACCACCTGTCACACAACGGGTGGAGCTACTGTTATGGGGTCCTATCCATATCCAAGAAGTGGAATTATTAAATTGGATTATGAATTTATCCTGATTTTTAAGAAATACGGAAATCCGCCTAAGGTTAGCAAGGAAATCAAAGAGAAATCGAGGTTGACAGAGGAAGAATGGAGTCAATACTTTACCGGTCACTGGAACTTTTCGGGCGAAAAGCAGGATAAACACCTTGCAATGTTCCCTGAGGAATTACCAAGGCGACTTATTAAGATGTTCAGTTTTGTCGGTGATACTGTGCTCGACCCTTTCTTGGGCAGCGGGACGACATCTTTGGCAACAAGAAATTTGGATAGAAACTCCATTGGGTACGAAATAAACGAAGATTTTTTGCCAACAATAAAAGAGAAACTGGGAGTAAGACAAAGAGACATTTTTAAGGAAGCGATTGTTGAGATAATCAGACAAGAAGAGATAAAAACAGACTTTGAAGAAAGAATCAAAAACCTACCCTACGTCTTTAAAGACCCGATAAAGTTTGATAAGAAGGTTGACCCCAGAAAATTGAAGTTTGGCTCAAAAATATCTACTGAGGTAGATTCTAAAAGAGAGAAATATCATACGGTAAAAGAAATCATATCCCCAGAAGTTCTGATTTTAGATAATGGGCTAAAAGTCAAGCTGTTGGGAGTGAGGGAGAAGCCGGATAAAAAAGGTGTAGCCATTCAGTTCTTAAAAGAGAAAACACGTGGGCAGAAAGTATTTATGAAGTTTGACGCAGTCAAATACGATAAAGAAAATAACCTACTCTGCTATCTCTATTTGTGGAACAAGACTTTTCTAAATGCGCATTTAATTAAAAAAGGGCTGGCAGATGTGGATACTACGTTAGATTATAAATATAGGTCAAAATTTCTGAGTTGCAAGGAATTAACATAATGGCCAAAGAGTGGATACTGAACCAGGCAAATATGCGCTGGCAGTTTAACAGACCTAAAAATGTTGGAAAAGTATCAGAGGAAATAAGAAAATGTGCCCCGAAATCTCTGAAGGATTGGGAGGAATATTACCATAAAAATGTCTACCCTAAAGAACATTTAGAGGAACTTGGAAGAAAACTCTATATTAAGGTAACCGAAGTGTGCAAGGCTGAAATTGAGAACATAACCGAAGAAGATTGTATTGATTTTGTCATCAACTTGGTGATCAATAGAACTTATGATGGGTATCAATCTGAAATTCAGACCATCTACGGACAATTGCAGCAGGCTTTAGATATTGAAGTAGTACCGGCACCAGATGAATGGGATAGAGGATACAATATAGATTTTTTCATCAAAGTAAAAGACAAATACATTGGTCTTCAAATTAAACCGGCAGGTCATGCTTATATTACTCAGATTATCAATGAAATAGAGTTTCAGAAAAAGACACATGAGAAGTTTATTGCTAAATATGGGGGTAAAGTATTCTATGTTATCTCAGTAAAGGAAGGGAAAAGGAAGTTTATCCATAACCCCGAGGTTATTGAAGAAATCAGAAAAGAAATTGAGAGATTGAAGAAAGGATGACCCCACCGCATCGCCTAACACAGCATATACGACTCGGGCTGACGCCCTCGTCCTTCGGGACATTGCCTTCGGCAACGTCATACATGCTGGAAACGTTAGCCGACATCCTATGAAAGGAGTAAAAAATGAGCACAGCAAAAGAGGAAGTTCGGAAGATGCTTGACCAGCTTCCAGATGACGTGTCATTCGAGGACATCCAGTACCACATCTATGTCCGAGAGAGGATTGAACGTGGACTGAAGGACATTCCAGAAGGCCGTGTGCTAAGCCAGGAAGATGTTGAAGAGAGGATGTCCAATTGGCTCGGAAGGTAATGTGGACCGAATTAGCTTGGAGAGATTCAAGCCTTTTTGAATTCGTAAGTGACCCGATCATTCGGGAGCTTGACCACCGAATATTTCAGTTCCATCCCGATGGCGATTTCTTCTGGTTTAATCTCTTTGCTCAATCGGCCGAAAACCTTCGCCTTATTTTCGAATTCCACCAAGGCAATGGTATAAGGAAGGTCAGGCTCGAAGCCTGTGGGGGCATAGATGAGGGTGGAATAGGAGATCAATTTTCCTTTACCTGTAATTACATGCCATTCCACGTTGCTCGACAGACATTGATAGCAATCTGGTCTCGGTGGAAAATAAAATGTACCACAGTCTTTGCACTGGGTTCCTGCCAATACTCCCTTTTCCAGGTAGTCGACAAAGGGTGCGGCTTTTGTCTGAGAAGTGAAACTCACAATTCCAAACCGTTCAAATCCCATCGGATTACCTTCCTTTAAGCATCATTTTAAATTGCAAATTGAAAATTGAAAAATGCAAATTGTTGAAGGTTAGTCTCTTCCTAAGATGGTCACATTTCCGTATAGGCCCACGCCACCAATGTTATGGATCAGGCCGATCTCCGGATCCTTGACCTGCATTTCACCTGCCTCGCCCCGAAGTTGCAAGACAATGGTCCGGATCTGCGACCCGCCTGTTGCACCAATCGGATGACCTTTTGAGAGGAGACCGCCATCAACATTGACTGGGATTTTTCCACCAATATAAGTTTCCTTCCCACGGATCAGATCCTTTCCCTCGCCGGGCTCTGCAAATCCCAAATCCTCATAAGCCATCAACTCAGCGATCGTGAAACAATCGTGAACCTCTGCCACATCCATATCTTGGGGAGTCACTCCAGCCATTCGATGGGCCTCTTTTGCAGCCTCGCGAGCGCAGCTCAAACCTGTCAATGATTCCCTTCCACTCATGTTGATAGGTGCCGTGGCCGCTCCCAAGCCAAGTACCCAGACCGGTTTTTTGGAAAGGGACTTGGCCCTCTCTTTGTTTGTTACAATAAGACATGAAGCACCATCGGCATTTGCACAACAGTCGAACCGTTTGAGCGGACTGGCGATCATATCGGAGGTAAGCACTTGTTCGAGGGTGACCCCTTTTTGGTAAACCGCTTTCTTATTGATCATGCCATAGGTGGCCGCCTTGACCCGAATCAGGGCTAAGTCCTCCTCCGTTGTCCCATATCGTTGGAAGTGCGCTCTTGCATGCATGGCATAGTAAGCAGGCATCATCGTTCCAAAAGGAGCCTCCCACATGATATCCGATCCTCTTCCCATTCGCTCCTGAGAGTCGGCCGAACTGATTTCGGACATCTTCTGAAATCCCAATACCAGAATGACCTCGTGAAGACCGGACTTGACCAGGGAGTAGGCGACCCGAAGCCCAGAACTGGAAGACGAGCAGATCGTCTCAACATAGAACGTGGGTTTGGGATTGAGACCCAGGTACTCGACGATGGTTCCGGACGGGGAGCGCTGTTTATCATACTCCGGCGCAGAGCAGATGATCGAGGCATCGATCTCCTTAGGGGTCAATCCTGCATCGAACATTGCCTCTTTATAGGCATCGAAAGCCAATTCTCGAATGGAGCCTTCATAGCCCCGGACGAATGCGGTCTGACCAACACCTACAATCGCCACCTCTTTTTTCATTAAAAACCTCCCTTTACCCCTCACCCCGCCCTCTCCCCCAGGGTGAGAGGGGAAGGTGAGGGTGAGTTAAATTTTAAAGCTAAAGAGAGTTCATTTTTTTGTCAAGTTGTTTTTTTTCGATTTCTGGTATTTCCATACGGCTTGGTTATGTTCTTCGATATTCAGAGAAAAATGGTGGGATCCGTCATTCTTAGAGACGAAATAGAGGTATGGGACAGAAGCAGGATAGAGGGCAGCAAGGATGGACTCTTTTCCAGGATTACAGATAGGTGTGGGCGGAAGCCCACTGATGAGATAAGTGTTATAGGGAGAAGGCTTAAGCAAATGGGCTTTGGTCAAATTACCATCGAAATTCTTAATCCCATAGATCACCGTGGGATCACTTTGGAGGGGGATCTTCTTTTTTAGGCGATTGTGGAGAACGGCTGAGACAAGGGGCTTCTCTTCAGATAACGGGGTTTCTTTTTCGATGATCGAGGCTAAGATCACTGCTTCTGTCTGAGAGATTCCCAGTTGAGAAGTTCTGCTTTGCAGGTCTGGTCCCAAAACTTTCTTGAACTGATGGACCATCATCTTGATCACCTCTTCAGGGGCCATCTCTTTGATCAAGTGATAGGTATCAGGGAAAAGGTAGCCCTCCAGTGTCGATAGAGTCCCAGCCTGGCCGGGATGAGAGAGGCCAAGGGAGGAGATGAAAGCAGGGGAGGTTGCCTTCTGAAGAAATGCTTCTCTTTCCACGATGTTTAAATCTTCCAAATACTGGGCGATTTGAGATAGGGTATAGCCTTCGGGAATGGTGACCAGATGACGCTTCACTTGGCCTTTAACAAGAACGTCCAATACCTCAAAGGGAAGCATCTTGGTATGCAATTCATATTCTCCCGCTTTGATCTCAGCCTTTTTCCCAAGAAGGGTGGTCATTCCGACGAAGAGATGTTGGTTTCTGATGATCCCGTCGTGCTCGAGCATTGTTGAGATCTTTTTAAGGTGCATTCCCTTTTTGATGGTGATGATTTTGGTTAAGGAAGCTCCAGAAGGAGGTCTAAACAGAACCCAATAAGATGAGAAAGCAAAGAAAATAAGGATAAGGCCCAACGAAACAAAAAGGGCCTTACATCGAAAGAAAAGACCCATCGTTAGGTTTCCTGCTCTGATTAAGGTATCCCTGGAGAATAAGAACAGCGGCCAGCTTGTCGATGACCCTCTTCCTCTTCTTTCTGGAGACGTCGGCCTCCAGCAAGACCTTTGATGCCTCTGCTGTCGAAAGTCGCTCATCCCATGTCAACACGGGAGAGTTAATTCTTTCCTTGGCAGCCTTTATCCATTGAAATACCGCGTTGGCTTGTTTTCCGATCGTCCCGTCCATATTTTTGGGAAGACCGACCACAATCTTCTCAATGTTAAATTGGGCAATGACGTCGGAGATCTTCTCCAAATCCTCTTCCATCGACCTGCGTTTGATGGTTTTGAGACCCTGGGCTGTCAGCCTCAATTCGTCACTGATGGCTATGCCGATGGTTCGGGAACCAATGTCTAAGCCCATAATTCTCATAAATTTTTTATCGCTCATTTACTGCAGAATGTCAAGGATCTCTTTGCCCGATCCTCCGAAGCATGTTGAATTTCCTAATGAATACAGAAAGTTACGATTGGCATGCACACGTTAAATTTATCTTGACAAAAAGAAGGTAGTTTGTTATTAATTGCACAATCTGGACCAAGAAGGAGGCGGTATTATGGATTTCAAGTTTACCGAAGAGCAAGAGGCGATGCAGGAGATGGCCAAAAATTTCGCAGAGAAGAAGATCGCGCCAACAATGGAGGAAGATGAAAAGGAACACCGTTTCCGTCGAGAAATTGTTAAGGAGATGGCAAGATTGGGGTTTTTCGGTTGTATTGCCCCTGAGAAATATGGCGGAAATGAGAGCGGTGTCCTTGCGGCTACCCTGATGACAGAAGAAATTGCGAGAGTTTCCCCTTCTTGGGGACTTCCTTTTAACTTGCAGATGAATTCCATCCAGTCTGTCCTTCTCAACTTTGGAACAGAGGAGCAGCGAGAAAAGTGGATCCCAAAACTGATCAACGCTGAGCTTCTCGGCTGTTTTGCCATTACTGAGCCGAACACAGGATCTGACGTTGCTTCCATGAAGACGACTGCTCAAGAGACGGAGGACGGCTTTGTCTTAAACGGGACAAAGATGTGGATTTCGGGCGTGCCCGTCGCCGATCTCGGAATCGTTTACGCCTATACGGATCGCTCCCTGAAGCATCGGGGGATGTCCGCATTCATGGTGGAGATGCATTCTCCAGGTGTCACGCAGAAGGCTATCGAAACGAAATTAGGGCTTTACTGCGCTCCCACAGGAGAGATCGTTTTTGACAATGTCGAACTTCCCAAGGACAGTCTCGTTGGAAATAAAGGAGATGGATTCAAAATCTGTATGGCCATGCTGGACAATACCCGTCTCTCCTCTGCGGCGAGGGCGGTTGGGGTCGCCAGAGCCTGCCGTGAGCATTCTGTTCGTTATGCCAATGAACGGGAACAGTTTGGGCAGCCCATTGCCAATTTTCAAATGATTCAAGAACAGATTGCGGAAATGTACGTCGAGGAAGAGGCTGCCCGGCTGCTGGTCTGCCGGGCTGCCTGGATGAAAGATCAAGGGATTCGGAATACCATCGAAGTCTCCTGTGCAAAATATTTTGCAGCGGAGGTGGCTGTTCGGGCAGCGAATACGGCCGTCAAAATCTTTGGGTCCTACGGTTTCTCGTCCGAATATCCGGTTGAGCGTTTTTATCGAGATGCGAAATCGTATCAAATTGTCGAAGGGACATCCAATATTCAAAAGGTGATCATTTCGAGACATGCCCTCGGTTTGAAGTAGGCCCTGCACTTCGGCTTAAACAGATTATTTTGCACACATTTTCTTGTGCTGTGAGGGGCGAGGTGTGTATGAGGTGGTGCAGGATGGAGAAGGATTCCACAAGACAGGAGGAAATCGGATATGGGAACATCAGTGACAGTGCCTATGGTAGGAAAGATCGTCTCAGTGACGGTGAAAGTTGGAGATCGGGTTGAGGAGAACGATCAGGTGGCTGTCTTAGAGGCAATGAAGATGGAGATGCCTATTGTTGCTCCGCTTACTGGGATAGTGAAAGAAGTTTGTGTGGCGCCAGGTCAAGAGGTAGAAGCAGAGGCAGTGATAGCGGTCATCGAATAAAGACAGAATGGGAGATGGAGAAAGATTGATGGAAGAAGAGTTCCTGAGCAAATTGCAGATCCGGCCTCTGACAATTGGGGATTTAGATGCAATTGTCGAGATCGACCGTAATATCTTAGGAAAGGTCAGGCGAGATTATTGGAAGAAGAAGATCGAACTTCCCGATGCGCGATACCCTCTCTCTTGTCTGGTTGCCGAGTATGAGGAGAAGGTGATCGGTTTCATCGTTGGCGAGGTGAGCGGATGGGAGTTTGGGGTTCCCGATACGGTTGGGTGGATTAGCACGATCGGGGTCGATCCCGTTTACCAACATCGGGGCGTTGCGAGAAAGTTGGGTCAGGAGTTCATCAAGAATCTCAAGGCCATCGGGGTCAGCGTCGTCTATACCTTAGTCAATTGGAACGACTGGGATCTTCTCAAATTTTTTCGTACCATGGGATTTACAAGAGGCGGCGATATGATCAACCTCGAATTGAAGATAGAATAGCAAGTTCGTCATTGAAAATTGTAAATTGAAAATTGCAATTTGCAAATTGGCGGAGCAATCCGATGGATCGGTTAGAGGGTAAGGCAGCCGTTGTCACAGGCGGAGGAAGAGGGATTGGCAGGGCGATCTGTCTTGCCTACGCAAAGGAAGGAGCCGATGTCGTTGTCAACTATGCGACGAAAGATCAACCAGCCCAGGAAGTCGTTGGAATGATCCAGAGAATGGGCAGGAAAGCGGTAGCAGTCAAAGGGAACGTGGCAGTGAAGGCAGATGCTGAGAGGATCATCCAAGCGGCCATCGACAACTTTGGAAGAATTGATATCCTGGTAAACAATGCAGGAGCAACCAAGACCGCCATGCTCCATAAAATGACAGAGGAACAATGGGATGAAGTGGTGGACATCCATCTGAAAGGACCCTTCCTCTGCATCCAGGCGGCTTCGAAGTATATGATGGAGCAAAAGAGCGGGAAGATCATTAATGTGATGTCTGTGGCTGGACTGGTGGGAACAAAGGGTCAGATTAATTATAGTGCAGCAAAGGGAGGAATACTGGCATTGACCAAATCTGCTGCCCGAGAATTGGCTGAATATGGGATCAATGTAAATGTGATTCTACTGGGTATCGTCAGCACCGAGATGAGTGAGAAGATTCGGACAGATCCGAAACTGAAAGAGATCTATATGAGGCGGATTTTGTTGGGTCGGTTTGCAGAACCGGAAGAGGTGGCTCCAGCCTTCGTCTTTCTCGCATCCGGTGAATCAAATTATATCACGGGTCAACTCCTATGTGTGGATGGCGGATATGGGATGACCTAAAAATCGTGCCCGTGACCGTTTTCCGTGTCTCGTTTATTTAGATACGGTCACGAATCACGGACACGGAATACGAATAAAAAGGGGGGTGAATGAAATGGCGACCATACCGGATAGAATTGAGACTTGGCAAATGGTTCAGCCAACAACGAAGGATAAAGATACCGGAGAGGTGAAACATGGCAAATTGGCAAAAGCTTCGATTCCAGTTCCATCTCTATCACCAGAAGACGTGCTGGTCAAAGTGGCGGGGTGTGGGGTCTGTCACACAGACCTCGGCTACTTTTATGATGGCGTGCCGACGGTGCAAAAACCACCTCTAACCCTCGGACACGAGATCAGCGGAACAGTGGTTGCAGGAGATGAGAGATGGATTGGCAAGGAAGTGATCATCCCTGCTGTGATGCCTTGTCGCAAGTGTCTTCTCTGCAAGACCGGGAGGGGAAATCGTTGTTTAGCCCAGAAGATGCCAGGAAACAGTTTAGGAATTTATGGTGGGTATTCGAGCCATATTCCGGTCCCTTCCATCGACCTCTGTGAAGTGAGAAACCGTGGGGAAATTCCTCTAGAGCACTTGGCTGTTGTCGCCGATGCGGTGACCACGCCTTATCAGGCCGCCAAAAGGGCAGACCTGCAGCCCGGGGACAATGTCATCGTGATCGGTGTGACTGGCGGAGTTGGTGTCTATATGGCTCAGACGGCAAAGGCTTTGGGTGCGAAGGCGGTGATTGGCATTGCCAGGAATCCAGAAAAGCTGCAGAGGGCTTTAAAGCACGGGGCTGATTTTGTGATCAGTTCACAAGACAAAGCCGTCAAAGATATCCGAAATGAGTTTCGAGAGATCTGTAAGAAAAATGGCTTAGAAGCTGGTTTTGGCTGGAAGATTTTTGAGGTGAGTGGGATGAAGGCAGGACAGGAGATCGCCCTGGAGTTGCTTTCCTTTACTGGCAAATTGACTGTGATCGGATTTGGGATGGCGAAGAATGAGTATAGCATTTCTCGACTCATGGCTTTTGATGCTGAGATCATCGGGACATGGGGTTGTTTACCAGAATATTATCCGATTGCCCTGGATATGGTCCTCTCGAAGAAGATCGATATTGGTCCATTTGTAGAGACAAGGCCAATGAGTCAGATCCAGTCGGTATTGGAAGAGGTCCATAAGGCGGGATCCCCAGCGAAGAGGATCGTTCTAATTCCTGATTTTTAACTATAAAATCCCCCTTCTCGCCTTTGCTAAAGGTGGGTTTGGGGGAATTAAAAATTTGAATTTAATACAGAGAAAGGAGGAATTTGTATGGCATTGGATTGGTTGGTAAGAGATAATTCACCTAAGGATCATAACCTTTTCGGAGATCAATTTTTTGGAACGACTCCGCCCTGTACGACGTTCGAGAAGAAGCCGTTGGTCGATCCCAAAGGGAACGTTGTGGAGGGTCTTTACACGGCATGGATCACCCTCAATAACCCTGATCAATTTAACTCTTATACGACTCAGATGGTGAAGGGTGTGATTGCAGGGATGCACAGGGCCTCTGTGGATAAGACGGTTGTAGCCGTGATTTTTACTGCAGCCGGAGACAGGGCATTTTGCACTGGTGGAAATACAAAGGAGTATGCGGAGTATTATACTCGGAGGCCCAAGGAGTATGCGGATTACATGGATCTTTTCTCCGGTATGGTCGATGGCATCCTAAAATGCAGGGTTCCGGTTATTTGTCGGGCGAATGGAATGAGGATTGCTGGTGGGCAGGAGATCGGACAGGCCTGCGACCTCACGGTAGCCGCTGATACTGCTGTCTTTGGGCAGGCTGGGACAAGGGCTGGGTCCACCCCCGATGGTGGTTCTACAGACTTTTTGCCTTGGAACTTGAGCATGGAACAGGCCATGTGGAACTGCATCTCCAATATCCCCTGGAGCGCCTACAAGATGGAGAGACTGGGATTGATCACAAAGGCCATTCCGATTAAGAAAGATGATAAAGGAAACTGGGTGAGAGATCCGCGTGTGATCACTGATAAATATGTTGATAATGGCGAGATCGTCTATGGCGAGATGAAGACAGGCGAGGAAGCAAAGAAGGCGCAAGATTACCTGAAGACCCTGACGACCGATTGGACCCTGTTGAATAACTACATCAACAATATGGTTTGGGCCCTTGCTAATCTCTTCCCTCTCTGTCTCATGAAGACAGTCGAGACCATCCGGATCAAGAAGAAGTTTTGGTGGGATAATACAAAGGCTCATGCCATCTACTGGCTGGCAGCCAATATGAATATGGATGCTTGGCTTGGGTTCAATGCCTTCAATACACAAAAAGAGACAGGTTCCAGCGTGATCAACTTCCTTGAATACCGGCGGCAGGTCGCCGAAGGTCATCTCTACGACGAAGAACTTGCAGAGTTAGTGTTGCCCAAGCCGAAAAAGTAGCTTCATAATAATCCCCCCCCTCCCTCCTTTATTACCTGTCTGCGGCAGGCAGGAAGGGGGGCAGGGGGGATTAGGGAGTGAACCAGATGGCTTTTAAATATATTCAGACGGAACTGAAAGATGGGGTGGCTTTTCTCACATTGAACAGGGCGCCACTCAATGTCCTCAACATTGAGATGATGGAAGAGATTAACAGTTATTTGGAGGGATTGAAAAAGGAGAAATCCTTAAAACTCCTTGTCATCCAGGCTGTGGGGAAGGCCTTCTCTGCAGGTGTAGATGTCGGAGAGCATCTCGGAGATTTGGTCCACAAGATGATCGAAGTTTTCCATAAAATATTTCACTCAATGGATGAGCTGAAAGTTCCGTCCTTAGCTGTGGTGAATGGCTCGGCCCTGGGAGGGGGCTGTGAACTGGCCCTCTACTGCGATCTAGTGATTGCTTCAGACAAGGCAAAGTTTGGACAACCCGAAATTCAGGTTGGAGTCTTCCCACCCATTGCTGCCCTGATCTTTCCGAGAGTGATTGGACGAAAGAAGGCGATGGAATTGATCCTCTCTGGAGAGACGATCAGCGCCCAGGAGGCTTTGACGTTAGGGCTGATCAATAGAATGATTCCCGAAGCCTCCTTTACGGAAGAGGTAAATGGATTTATTGAGAAGTTTAAGAAATTGAGCGGGATTGTTTTAAAATTGGCTAAGGAAGCGACGCTTGTAGGCCTCAATGATGATACGGATAAGGGGCTAAAAGCTATTGAAAAGATCTATCTTGATCAACTGATGAAGACAAAGGATGCTATCGAAGGTCTCAAAGCCTTTTTGGAGAAGCGAAAGCCTGCCTGGAAGGACGAGTAGTTCCGCTCTTTTGGCATCAAACCAAGGTTTCCGTAACACAAACCTCTCCGAAAAAAACTTGACAGAGTATTGGTGTTCCGGTATAAAAACATTGTTCCGTAAGCAGAACATCAACCATCATTCTTACGTTCGTCTGAAGGGTTACTAAGTGGTCAAAAAAATCGCTCGGTCAAAGAAGGAAATAGGAAAGAAGTCAAGTTATAACTCCCTGGTCCCAGCGGTCGAGCAGGCCGCAAGGATTCTCCTTTGTTTGGGGAAAGGACCCAATTTCAAGATGGGGGTGACTGAAATCGGTCGCCAGGTTGGAATTCACAAAAGTAAAGCATTTTCTATACTCAACACACTGATCCAGTTTGGATTTATCATAAAGGATCTTCGGTTAAAAACTTATTCTCTCGGACCCAGCCTGATTTTTCTATCGCGCAACGTGTTAGATAACCTTTCTTATCCTGAGGTGGTGGCTCCCTTTCTCGAAAATCTTGCGAAAGAGACAAATGGAACCGCTGTCTTTGGATTGATCAATGGCGCCCACTTATTTGTCGTGGCGAAGCATGAAGGAAATCAGAATATCGGGTTTAGCCTGCGGCTGGGCCACAGGTTTCATATTACCTTGGGAGCCCACGGGAAAGCCATTGTCGCATATATGTCCCAGGCAGAAAGAAAAAAGATATTGGCGAGAAGGAATCTCTACTTCTGTGGGGATCCGTCCCGCATGGACATGAAACGGTTAGGAGAAGAGATCGCTAAGTGCCAGAAAGTTGGGTATGCCCAGGATGTGGGGGAAATTACGCCCGGAGTCAGCGTCGTCAGTGCTCCTGTGTTTGGCCTTCATGAAAAGATGGTTGGATGTATCATCCTCCTTGGAACTTTTCCGGAAAGTATGATTGAAAAATACGGACTGAAAATTGTGAGTATAGCCAGGGAGGTTTCTCATAAATTTGGTGCCCATCCGGAACATCTTCCCTTCCCTCCCCATTAAGGCAGGAGGTTTACAAGATGCAGTATTGGAATCCATATATAGAGACTCTTCCAAGACATGAATTGGATAAGATCGAGCTTTCCTATCTCAGGAATATTCTTGAGTATGCAAAGAGCCATTCCATCATGTACCGAGAGAAACTGAATGGGATAGACCCGCAAGAGATAAAGACCTTTGAAGATATCAGGAGGATTCCCCTGACGGATAAAGAGGAACTGAGACGATATCAAGATTTGGAACCTTTTCCTTATGGAGGAATCTTGGGGGTCGATATTCAAGAGGTGACGACATTTCGACAGACAAGTGGGACTACTGGAAAACCTGTCTATGTACCTGAGACTTATGAAAGCTGGCAATGGCGGATCGAGGCATGGTGTCATATCCTCTATATGGCAGGCTTTAGACCCCATCACAGAATATTTCTTCCCTTCGGCTACAACGTATATGTCGCCTTCTGGGAGGCTCACTATGCCTCTGAGAAAGTCGGCTGCGAGCTCATCCCTGGAGGAGCCCTCGATACAAAGGGAAGAATCCATAAGATCATCGAAACCCGAGCCAATGGGATGATGAACACGCCTACTTATGGACTCCATATCGCCGAGGAGGCAAGAGATATCAATATAGATCCGAAATCTCTTGGAATCGAAAGGATGCTCTGCGCTGGAGAGCCGATGCCGGAGGCAACAAGAAAGAGATTGGAAGAACTCTTTGGATGCCATGTCTTCGACCATATCGGTGGAACAGAGCCTTGTGGATGGGCAGGAATGTGCGAAACAAGAGATGGCCTCCACATCATTGAGCCCTTCTTCCTTGTCGAGATTCTTGACAGGGAAACACTCCAGAGAGAGGTCGAAGCAGGAGAGATCGGGGTTGCTGTGGTAACTCCACTTGGACGAAGGTCTTTCCCCCTGATCCGATTCAATACGAAAGACCTTGTGGTGAAAGGAAAAGATTCCTGCCTATGTGGAAGGACATGGAAGAAAATTAAAGAAGTGGTTGGGCGAACAGATGACCTGAGAAAAATAAGAGGTGTCCTTTTTTCTCCCAAAGCGGTCGAAGAACTGATCCGGCAGGAGTTTCAAGAGATCGTGGAATATGAGATTGTCGTCGAAAGAAAGGGGATGATGGATGAAATCACATTCAGGACAGAGATGGCCCCGGATCTTGGAGCCAAGGAGGTGGAACAAATTAAGTCACGGCTCCAGGAACGACTCAAAGTCAAGACCAACCTGACTTTCCATGTGAAGGTGGAAGGGCTGGGTGTGCTTCCGAGATACACACTCAAGGCAAAGAGATTCAAAGACATGAGGGAGTGAGGATGAAATGATTGAGGAGGTTAGAAGAGAGATAGAAAGGCTCGAGGAAGGAGCCAGGAGGATCCAAATGCTGGCTCAAGACAATCTTTCCATTCGGAGAAACGCAGAAATCATACTCACCTTTATATATCTGTTGAAATTCATCACCCCAGAGACGGCAAAGGAGGAGAAGTGATCGAAGGTGTCAAGACAATTCGCACGGCCTGTCGGAGCTGCCACGGATGCTGCCCTTGCGCTCGGTATGGCTAATGTCATCATCCATAAAGAGCTTTATGACAAGCCCTTTGTGGAAAGGTATGTTCATGGATGGGAAAAGTTCAACCCGGTGCATCCTCTTTGGAGAGATGAAGGAGGTGATGAGCAGGCTACAAGAAAATCGATGCCGGTAAAGAGACATTTTTTCTTCTTGACCGTGATGATGAGAAAAATTAATATGGAATTTACCCAATCGTCAATAGAATCTTCATACGTTTGTTGGTGAAACCGATGGTGCTCAAAGGAACTAATCCCTTTCCAAAAGAGTTTGCTGACCGATATTACGAAAAGCGATGGTGGTTAGGGATTTCTTTAGGAGAGATGCTGGACAGAACCTGTGATCTCTATCCCAACAAAGAGGCCCTGGTGGCAGAGGGGGTCAGACTGACTTATTGGCAACTTCGGGAGTGGACGGATCGGGCAGCCATCGCCTTCCTCGATTTGGGCATTGAGAAGCAGGACCGAGTTCTACTCCAAAGTCCGAATTGGGCGGAGTTTGTCTATGCCTATTACGGCCTCCATAAGATCGGGGCGATTCCCGTGATGTGCCTTCCCCGATTTTCTCAGAGGGAGATAGAACATTTTTGTGAAATTACGGAGGCCAAGGCCTGGATCGTCCCTCTTCGGTTTGAGAAGATCGATTACCTCCCGATGATCGAATATTTCCGCTCCCTGCCATCCTCTCTAAAACATATTCTTGTGATCGACGTTTATGAACAAAGAGGTGAACCCATACCTCCGGGGGCGCTCTCATTCAATGACCTCTTGAAAAAGGTCGACTTGAGAAAATATCCAAAAGATTACCTTCAATCCTTTAAACCCGATCCTGGTGAGATATGCCATTTAATGCCTACGGGGGGAACAACCGGTCTCCCGAAGCTTGTCCCAAGGACGCACAATGATTGGCTCTGTAATGTAGAATTTCGTGCAAAAGCTTGGCAACGAAGCCCCCACGATATCACCTTGATCGCAACCCCTATTACCCACAATATGGCGATTGAGGTCTCAATGAATCCCTCCTTCCTCACAGGAGGAAAAGTAGTGATGATTACGTTCACTCGTCCCAAAGAGATCCTTGAAGCGATTGAGAAGGAGCGAGTGACGACGATGATTTTCGTGGTGGCACAGCTCCAACAGATCGTTGATCATCCAGATCTTAAGCAATACGATCTTTCGTCGCTCCGGGTCATCGCTGCTGCGGGATCCCATGTTCCAGCAGAGCTCGTCAAGAAGGTCTATGAGAGGCTCGGGTGCAAATTCTATAATGTCTATGGCAGTTCAGAAGGACCCTGCACCCAGACCCGATACGAAGACCCAGAGGAAATAGTTCTCCATACAGTTGGATGGCCTCTCTGCCCATATGATGAATTTAAGGTCATCGATGCGAATGGCAATGAACTTCCCACTGGGAAGGAGGGAGAATTAGTAGCAAGAGGGCCTTGTATCTTTCGAGGATATTATAAATCTGAGGCTGAGAATCAGGAGGCCTTTACACCTGACGGTTTCTATCGGACCGGGGACATTGCGAAATTTGATCCAGAGGGGCATCTCATCATCACAGGAAGAAGGAAAGACATCATCATCCGGGGAGGAGAAAACATTAGTGCCAAAGAAGTGGAGGAGCTCATCAGCGGTCATCCCAAGGTAGCACAAGTGGCTGCAGTGGGTATGCCAGACCCGATCCTTGGAGAACGGGTCTGTGCCTTTATCAAACCGAAGAAGGATGAAACCATCTCTTTTGAAGAACTCAGTTCCTTCCTTAAAGGGAAAAAAACCTCGGTCCTTTTCTTGCCTGAACGGATCGAGATCATTGCGGAGATGCCCTTGACCAACGTGGGAAAGATGGATAAGATGCGTTTGAGAGAAGAGATTAAGGGGAAACTCAGAAAAGAGGGAAAGATTGAGTAGGGATAACCCTGGTTAGTCCTAATAGGTGATAAAACTTGGCAAAAAGGTAGCAATAATGGGGAAAACCACAATCATAATCGCACAAACAATCTGTGCAGCAATGAATGGTAATACACCCTTAAAGATACTCTGCAGAGGTACTTCTGGGGCAATCGCTTTAATTACAAATACATTTACCCCCTCCGGTGGTGAGATCACCCCCATCTCGGCGATCAAGACTATGATCACCCCAAACCATATTGGGTCAAAGCCAAGGCGCATAACTACCGGGAAAAAGATGGGGATGGTGAGTACGATCAACCCCATGGAATCCATAAAGGTGCCACCTGCGAAATAAAAGAAGATGATGATTGCCATGATAATATTTGGAGAGAGAGGAAGCCCCGCAACCCAGTCAGCCAAGTCAAAGGTTATTCTTGATACCGCCATAAAATGACCGAAGACTGTTGCCCCGGTGATACAGAATATAACCATACAGGATGTTTGCAAGGCATCCTTAACCGCCACGAAAAATCCTCGCCAGCTAATCTGTCGTCTGAGTAAGCCAATGACCAAGGCCCCACCTGCCCCAATCGCCCCAGCCTGAGTGGGGCTGAACCAGCCAAGAAACAACCCGCCAATGACAAAAAGGAACAAAATTAGAGTCTCAATAACCCCTGTAAGTGATCTTAGCTTCCCTTTCCAACTGGTTTGGGCTCCAGGGGGAGCGAGGTTAGGATTGCGCCAGCAAATAGTAGCAACCACTATCATCATAAGGAAGGCAAGGAGTAACCCTGGCAGTACCCCAGCAATGAAAAGTTTACCTATGGACTGTTCGGTCAATATTCCATAGATGAGGAAGATAGTGCTTGGCGGAATCATAATACCAAGTGTGCCGGCGGAAGCAACCGAACCAGTGGAGAGTGTATCATCATACTTATACCGCCTCATCTCTGGAAGGGCTATCTTTCCCATTGTCGCTGCCGTAGCCGCTGACGACCCACATATGGCACCAAAACCGGCACATGCAATCACTGTAGCCATAATCAGCCCGCCACGTACATGCCCCACCCAGGCATAGGCGGTATCATAAAGCCTTTTGCTAATTCCTGATGCAAAGGCGAAGCAACCCATGAGTATAAACATTGGGATACAACTTAAGGAGTAAGAGGAAAATTGCTCGAAGATATCCCGTGCGAGAATACTAAGTCCTGCTTGTGGGTTAGTTAGATAAGTAAAACCAGCAAACCCCACAATAGCCATAGAGAAAGCCACTGGCACCCTAATAAGAAAAAGGAGCATAAGAACAGCAATTCCAATAACGCCTACCGTAATTTCGCTCATCCTTTTACCACCCTAATTAAAGACTTAATAAATCTCTGGAAAAACACCAGACAAACCGGGATACTGCCAATAGCAATGGCATAAGGGAAAGGGAAAAGGGAGAGGCGTAATTGAGACATGCTCTTTTCACCCGCGGTCTGAAATGAATGACCAAGACCATAGAGCTGCCAAACAACAATAATGAAGAAGGCAAATCCAAGAAGAGAGGCAATGCTGTCAATAACTCCTTGAGTACGCCTTGGCAGGCTGGAGATAAAAATGTCCACTTGGATATGACGACCTAAAATGAGTGTCAGGCCTAAAGCAAAGGCCATGGCTATTAGCTGGGAAAACATGACTACATCAATGGCACCTTGGATAGGCAAGGTAAAAAATTTTGTCAAAAAAACATCAATGCAGGTGATAGACATCATCACCAGGAGCCCTATAACCCCTACCCACTCAAACCAACTACTTAATCGACGATTAAACTTTTCAAATTTGCTTAGCATAGTGGCAAATAAAGGTTTCGTCTCACGGTAAGGGTAAAGAAGCCCGTTTCGTCATTCGGTTAGGTTGTGGTCTTAAGATCTTCACGTAACCTTGTAACGTAACCCAAACGGGCGTCGTAGCCGTAACCTTAACCTTCGATCCAAAAACTCTAATAATATTCATGGCCTTTCGGTGACCACAGGCCATGGCCAATTAGTTAGAATTTTCCTCCAACCAAGATTGGGTGCAGGGTTTTGCCCCGCACCCAAATTCAGGAGTTGGAAAAAAGATCACCTCAGAATGGATTCAGGTCTCATCTCTTTAGGTCCGGTTGGTGATGAGATTCGCCATTCTATCTGTTTTTTAGTCCAGTAGTCGATCCGCTCCCTTAGGAATTTAATCCAGCCTCTAACCTCATCCTCTTTAAACCCTTTACCAACCATCTCCTTTACATAGCCATCTATTGCCACATCAGCCGCTGTTTTCCACCTGACTGCCTCTTCTGGAGAGAGCTCAATCAGTTCTACACCCTTGGCTTTGGCAAACTCCATACCCTCAAAGTCAATCGAATTCCACATCAAGGCATATTTCTCCCTGAACATTCCGCTGACCTCAGTGAAGATCGCTTGAATGTCAGGAGGTAACTTTTTCCAGGTGTCCTTGTTCATCGCTACGTAAAAGGCGTAGACGCTGCCAACTTGCCAGGATACTGTCGTATACCTTACCACTTCAGCAAACTTGAATGTTTTGAGGGTCTCATAGGGCGTGTACACTCCGTCATTCACACCCTTAGCTATCGCCTCATAAACCTCCATCATAGGTGTAGGAGCCGGAGTTCCACCCAGTGCCTTCATGACGTCACCCACACGGCCTGGGGCTCTTATGATTAGCCCCTTCAGGTCTTCCAGCTTTCGCACTGGCTTCTTACAGATAACGATGTTGGGGTTGCTGGAATTGAACCAGAGCGGGTGTACTACATCCCATTCCTTTGGTTTAAATTTCTGGTAGAAGTCATTCACACACTGACTACCTACCCAAGCACTGGAATAGCCCAGAGGCATATCACAGACTTCGGTAACGAGGAAGCGACCCGGACTATATTCAACATGAGTATAGCCCATGTCGGCGATTCCTTTAATTATGCCATCAATCATGGCTGGAGCGGTAAGTAATGTGCCACCAGGATAGTAGGTAATCTTCACCCTTCCACCGGTGCGCTTCTCTATTTCTTCAATAAATTCGTTCCCGATCAGGGTATGTTTCGCCACAGGAGGAAAGTAATTGGCAAATTTTAGCGTTATCACCTTAGGTTGAGCATAAGGCCCTTCAATGGGCAAGACAGCTACCATGAACCCCACGCAAAGAATCCCCGCCAAAATCAGTAGTCTCTTCTGTTTCATCTTTAATACCTCCTTTCAAAATTGGATTACCTCATCACAACCCCATTGCTGTTATGAGATATTCTAACATAGCCAATATCATTTGGTATTGTCAATCTTTTTATGGGAGACGAAAATATCTTTTTTACGTCATGGGATAAGAGATGCTTCCGAGAGCCTTTCAGATCTTGCAATTTTTTTTAAAAAAGGATATTAAATATACCTTCCCATTATTTCTATCTGAACGACCCTCGCCTGCAAGGCGAGGGGTTTCCGCCATTCCCGATGGGGACACCAAAACGGTTTTTTTCGGAGCAATAGGAGCAATAATTGAGTATTGGTGAGTAAGGGAGGTTACGATACGTCTTCCTAAGTTTTAATGTTTGGGACCAAATGAGATTCAGGGGGGAGTCGATGAGACTAAAGGAGAAGAAAGCAATTGTAACAGGAGCAGGGCAGGGGATCGGTCGGAGCATTGCATTAAAGATGGCTCAAGAAGGAGCAGATGTAGTTGTTGCTGAATGGAATCCCGATACAGGAAATCAAACGAAAAAAGAGATTGAAGCCTTGGGCAGAAAAGCCCTCCTCTTTCCTGCCGATGTGGCGGATCAAAAACAGGTCAAAGGGATGGTGGAAGAAGTTTTAAGGATGTGGAGGAAAATTGATATTCTGGTCAATAATGCAGGCTTTGATCGGGGTGCCACGCTTTTAAAAGTGAAAGAGGAGGATTGGGATGCGGTATTGGGCGTTCATTTAAAAGGGACCCTAAATTGTATTCAAGCCGTTGCCTCTCATATGATCGAGAACCGTTATGGGAAGATTGTTAATATTTCCTCCATCTATGCGAAGAGCGGAGGAATCGCTGCGATCAGTTACAGCTCTGCTAAAGCAGGAATCATCGGTCTGACAAAGAGTGTGGCTCAAGAACTGGGACGGTATCAGATCAATGTCAATGTTGTGCTTCCCGGACTGATCTTGACGCCAACCATTGCCAAGATGGCTGAAAAATATAAAAATATGATTATTGAGCGGACTCCCCTGGGACGGATTGGACAGCCTGAGGAGGTGGCAAACGTCGTGGCCTTTTTGGTATCCGATGAGGCGAGTTTCATGACAGGAGCCACGGTTGAGGTGTCTGGGGGAGCAGGCATGTAATCTTTTAAAAGCAATGTCAAATATCAAAGCCCAAATTTCAAATAAATGTCAAAGTTCAAATAATAAATGCCAAAGAATTATTTGATATTTGGATTTTGACATTCAATTAACATTTGCCTGCCTGCGGTAGGCAGGAAATTTGTCATTTGGCATTGGTTTCTGATGAAGGGTCAAAGGACGAGGGGTGAAATGATGGATGATATTGAACAAGAAAGAGAAAGGTGGCGACAGAAAGCGAAAGAGGTGGCTAAGACGGTGGTGGCGCCTCGAGCAGCGGAGATCGATGCCAAGGGTGAATTCCCATGGGACATTGCCGAGGTGTTCGGGCAGCATAGTTTTTTGAGCCTTCTCATACCTAAAGAATATGGGGGAGAAGATGCCGATATCACCTCCTTCTGTTTCGTAGTTGAAGAGATTGC
>Ga0315312_1000724_pt1 | contig 32625 bp, 31 predicted proteins | sample TDP7_MG_FD_203629 | JGI IMG/M metagenome (GOLD analysis project Ga0315312, IMG submission 203629) | Freshwater sediment microbial communities from Lake Towuti, South Sulawesi, Indonesia - TDP7 | ecosystem: Environmental > Aquatic > Freshwater > Lake > Sediment | place: Indonesia: South Sulawesi... | reverse complement strand
ACATTTTACTCAGGAATCTTCATCTTTGACAAAAAATACTCCTTTCAACATCTGAAATTCTGATTAACCAAATAGTTTCAATAGATTAGAAAAAATAACAATCAAAAACTCAGGAAACTCCAGAAAATTAAGGTTGAAGCCTCACCATAGACTTCTCCAGGGGGAAATGGGGGAAATGGGGTCACGTCTTTAATTTTGATATTTTTAAATCCGCCTCGTTAATCAACCTGCTCACAGTAGAATAATGAAGTCCTAAATGATCCGCCAGCTCTCTCACTATACCCCCATCTCTCAACTGCCTCTGGAATCCCCACAACCCTTTTTCGTTTTTCCCCTCCTGCATCCTTAAAAATCTCTCCAAGACTCGGCCGACTGACGTATCTCTGAGCCTTTGGAATCTCTATTATCTCTTTATACCCTCTCACGAAATCTATTAACCTGTCTACAAAATCTCTCTCGCTAAGGATACTCCGACCCTCGACCTCCTCCCAAATCGTTCTCTCACCTATCCCCTCAGACAATGAAAACGGGACGGTTCTACTTTTTTCGCAAAGGGATTGCAGAGTCTATTAAACTTGCTCCACTTCAAGGCAAAAAAACAGTTTCTTAATCGGAGATGCCATCCCTGATGGCAAGAATTTCTCTCTTTGTCTTCTCAATCATTCGCTCGTAAACCCTGTCAGAAATTCCAAACACTCCCTTTATCGAATCCTTGCTTTCCGGCTTTTCCAGTGTGGCAACAATGATATCGATATGGCTCAATATCTTGTCTTTTGGTGCCCTTTTCAGGTGATTCAATATCTTTGTCCTGTCAATCTCTCCATTACAGAGAGCAATGATGTCTCTCTGGTCAGCTGTCCTCATGGAATTAATTTTCAATGCAATTAGCATCTCCCTGCTGGCGGCCCTAACTTCAGCATATTCCTTAACTCCTGAACCCACTATTCTCCTAATTTCTGAGTTCTTCCAAAGGTAGTCAAAGGAGTATGCCACATCTGTCTGCCTTGCCAAGACGATATCCACGAACAGATCTACGCTTATGGGAAGGGTGTTCACCTTCTTCTGGAACCTCATCATTCTTCCCTTGTAGAAGTCTCCAAACTCTCCCAAATCCTGAACGAGGTGGAATCCCTCATTTTCAAGAACCTCCTTAAACTTCTCCACTTCCTTTCCCGGAACAACTAAATCCAGGTCTACTGAAAACCTCGGAAAATCGAATGAGCTCGTGGCGTACCCTCCGGCAAGCACGAATCTCTTCGGAAGTTTCCCAAGCAATTCGAGACAAGCCTTTTCCCTTTCGATGATCTTCACGATATCATTCGCTCCCTTCGCTTATAGCCGATCCCATACTTCTCATCCAAATATTCCAAGGCAGGTTCGTAAACCAATTCATGCTTCAAGCAGAAGTTTACGACCTCTTCCAAAGGTATGACCTTCAAGCCATTCTTTTCCACATACTTTACCCTCTCCCGTGGGTGAAATACAAACACCTGGCCATACAACGTTCTCCTTTCGTTCTCGAAGGCGTGCCTTAAACCTTTCTTTTTGAAGAAGTTTGTCCAGGAAGTCCTGTCTTTCTTATTGATTACAACGTTGACAGGTCTGAAACCCCGCGTGAATCCTGTCCAGTAATAGCCATCTGTCCAAATCGAGACAGCCGTACTATCGCAGAAGGCGTAATCCTTTCCAGCATCATTTAAGATGGTTAAGTCGCCCTCGTTTTCTCCGATTTTCTCTATAAATTCAGTAGGCTCAATCGCCTCATATATGCCCCTGCCCGCCCTTTTTAAGTAGCCCTTCCTCACCAAATCATGGGTGACCTTAGGCCCCTGGGGGGTGGGAAAGGTTGACCTGAACTGATCTATGGAGAAGTTCTCCTTTCCGAAAGCCTTCCACACCCATGCATACAATTCCGTGTATTTATCCATAATTACTCCTGTGGTAATTATTTATTTTTAGTATAATAAGGTTTAAGGTGGTTTGTCAAGGGAACCAGTGAACTGCTCTTTCATTACCCTGTTTTTAGGAGATGTACCTTTTGATCCCTGATGAGCAGTAGTTTAACGATTTAAAAGATATTTAATCTTTTGGTTTCGTGTTGGTTTCTTGTCAGGCCTTGAAAGATGAATCAAGTCCATTTGACTTTTTCATCCTGATAGACGATCTTTCCGTCAAGAATTGTCATGAGAACGTTGATGGCTCTTATCGCCTCTGGTTCTGGCCGAACTGCGTAGATGTTCTGCTCCCATACGGCCAAATCTGCTAACTTCCCTTCTTCAACAGAACCTTTCTCCTTTTCCTCAAAGGCTGCATAGGCTGCCGTATATGTATAAGCCCGAAGGGCTTCTTTCATGGTGATCGCCTCAGAGGGAACAAGAAATTTTCCACCTCGAGTCCTCCTTGTCACAGCACCAATAAAACCCCAGAAGGGTTCAAATACCAGAGTAGCAGGGACATCCGAACTGAAAGCAACAGGTATGCCTCTTTTCAAAAAAGATCTTATAGGAATGGTCCTGTTTGCAATCTCCTCCCCGAGTTGCATCCGAAATCCATCTCCATAAAGAGTGATCCATGAGGGTTGGACGCTTGCAATAATCCCCAATTTTTCCATCCGATCAAGATTCCTCTGGGTCGGAAAATTTGCATGTTCAAGCCTGTGCCGATGTTTAGAAATGGAGCTTGATTTGAGAGCTTTCTCAAAAGCATCGAGACAGATATCCATCCCTTCGTCTCCCACTACGTGAATAGAGATCTGGAAACCAGACTCATGGAGAATTTTCACTATCTCATTAAACTCCACCGGTTTATGAAGTGGAAAGGCCCGTCTACTTCCTGGTTGACTCTTATCGTACATCAATGCAGTCCCTGCGGCCGGACCCCCATCGATAGCAAGTTTCCAACCTCCGAAAGTGCACATGGGGTTGTGAAAATGGTGATGAAGGGCAACCTTTTGTTTGGCCCTTTGGATTGAGTCGACGTATTCAAGGATATAGACGCGCACAGGAAGGGTTTGCTTCTCGGCCATCTGCTCGTAGATTCTCGTATGCGCTCGCATATAGACGATCACATCCTGTACACTCGTGATACCGTAAGGTAAAAAGAGCTCCGCCGCATATCGTATTGCCTCTTCATATTCAGCGACAGAGGGCTTTGGAATCTTTCTCCGAACAAGGTCCATCGCTGGGTATTGAATCAGACGACCAGTCGGTTCCCCAGTCTTCTCATCTTTTTCAATCTTCCCACCATAGGGATGAGAAGTAAGTTTGCTCACTTCTCCAAGTTTAAGAGCGAGGCTGTTCGCAACGCCATATTGCCCACTCATATGAGGAAGAAACACAGGATGCTTTGGGCTCACTTCATCCAATTCCCATCGAGTTGGGCTGTCTTTAACAGGCAAAGGAAAACCCTGGCCACCATAAATCCATTCACTCTCTGGCTTTGTTTTAGTCGCCTCTTTCACAACCCTTAATAAGTCCATTTTGGTTATGACCTTTGGCGGTCGAATATCGAGCTGATACTTCAGCTGTTCTCCAAAATAGATCATGTGATTGTGAGCATCGATGATACCCGGTGTGACTGTTCTTCCTTTCAGGGTAATCACCTGAGTTTCCGGCCCAATGAAGGAAGAGACCTCAGAGTCCATACCTACCTTCTGGATTATTCCTTTTGAGATTGAAACTGCTTGAGCAATACGATCATTTGGATCGACCCTAAGAATGTTTCCGTTGAGAAGAATGAGGTTAGCAGGTCCGCTAAGAATCTTTGGTGAGATTGAAGGTTTTTCTGGAATTTTGCCTGGTGTAGCACACCCTGTTAAAATACCCGCTATGACTCCACCTGAAACTTTTAAAAACTCTCTTCTCGAAATAGCCATCTTCTCTTCTCCCTTAAAACTAATCGAAGAGATTAACTATAAAGTCAATTAGTAATTTCCAATCCATTTAACCCTGGGGAGATGAACCTTTGCGGCGTTAAAGAGTCTCTTATCTCCTGTATAGAAATTGCATTCCTCCCTTTCTGCCAGTGTGATGTAGGCACCGTCATATATAGATAAATGATACTTCCTGGTTATCTTGAAAGTAGTTCCGATTAGATCGTCAAATATCTTCTCTTCGATCCCTAAAGAGGTGAGGTAAGTGAGAGCTTTATATCCAGCTGCTTCGCTGATTCTTCCCCTCTTGATGGCTACATTAAGCGCACTGAGAATTTCATAGGGAAAGAGCGTAACGGTGATCAATTCGATCTTTCCTTCGACAAAATCTTTAAGAAGGGCAATAGCCGTTTCAGAAGCCTCTTCCTCCTTAAACTGCCATTTTAGAGCAGCACTTGCATCAATCACCGCTTTCATAAGATTTCGCCCTTTCTCTCCTCGCTATTTGCACCCACTCCGATGTGTCCTCCTTCGTTTTACTCAGATGCGTTCGAAGTTCGATCATCTGCTGCATGATTTTCGCCCTTCGAATCCTTTTTTGATCTTCCTGAATCACTTTATCAAGGGCTTTATTGAGAGTCTCTGTTTCTGTTTTGGCTCCAAGAATCTTTCTTACCATATCAATCTTCTCCTGATCCAGTCTCATGTGTTTGTATTTAAGCATATTTTATTCTCCTGTCATGAATGTACATAAATACATTATTATGTACATATCTGTCTGTCAAGCATTAAATCTTATGTAATCGGATTTCGGTCTAGGAGTGCGACGCACTATTTAAGATTTTTTAAAACATTATGACTTTCTAAACCTTGACAATAAAGAGAGTCGCCGTCATACTGAGAATGGGAGAATGGACTATAAACGATAAACTATGGACAAAAAACATAGAACAATGAACAAGGGACGATGGACGAAGGACAAAGGACGATGAGGGGGGCTGAAGATGAATATTTTGTGGATCGTCAATACCAATACCTTTTTGTTGGTGATTCTGATTATCATGGTTTCCTATCTCACCACACAGGTTAATGCGTTGATACGTTGGTTGAGAAGAGAATGAGGATTTAGAATTGCGGAATGCGGATTGAAAATGGCAAAGGGCATAGAGTTTTTTCTTTAATTCCATTTAATTTTATTTCACTATGCTCTCTGCGTTTTGCGACTTGGGAGTCTGACGATGGGTGGGTTTTTGATTGGGGTTGATGTGGGTGGGACGAATGTTCGGATGGGGATCATTACCCCAGAAGGAAAGGTGTTGGAGAGAGTCCAATACTCAATAGATATCTCAAAAAAGGGTTTGGCATTGTTGGAGGAATTAGTCTCGAATCTAAATGGCCTGATTGAAAAGGGACTAAAACAATCTAAAGAATTGATTGGAATTGGGATTGGAATTGCGGGAGCGATTGATATGAAAAGGGGGACTATTGAGGAATCCCCGAACATCAAAGATCTGAAGGGTTTTGCAATAAGAGATTTTTTTAAAGAAAGAATCTCTTACCCAATTACTATTGAAAACGATGCAAATGCTTTTACTTTGGGGGAAGGTTGGGGAGGTGCAGCAAGAGGATGCAAACATTATTGTGGAATTACATTAGGGACAGGAGTTGGAGGAGGTATTGTCGTTGAGGGCAAGATCCTCCATGGAACAGAGGGAATGGCAGGTGAAGTAGGCCATATGGTGATCGACCCAGAGGGGCCACCGTGCGGCTGCGGTGGGAGAGGATGCCTCGAAGTCTATGCCTCAGGAACAGGGATCACGCGAATGACATTGGAGGCTATTGAAACAGGGGAGGGGTGTGGGATCTTAAAATGGGTGGGAGGCGACCTGGAAAACGTAACTTCTGAAAAGGTCTTCGAGGTAGCCCAATTCGGAGATTTGGAAGCCCAAAAGATTTTTAATGAGATGGGAAGATACCTGGGCTTGGGATTAGTCAACCTCATTCATCTCTTTAATCCAGAAAAGATTGTGATCGGAGGAAAGGTCTCTCAGGCATGGGACTATTTCACCGGGAGTGCGATGGAGACCATTCAGGAAAGGGCAATGGAAGGCCCCAGAAAGAGAGTTCAGATCGTCAAGGCCGAATGTGGAGATGATGCAGGAATTTTGGGAGCAGCCTACGCAACCCTACATCTAAAGGCTGGCAAAGAGCTAAGAGCATAGCGCATAGCGCAAAGAAGAAGATAGCAGATAACAGATGGCACCCGCCTACGGCATACAGCCCAGGCTAAATCCCAAATAATCAAATTCCAAATAATCACCAATAACCAATGTCCAAAATCACCCCTCACCCCAACCCTCTCCCGCAAGGGGAGAGGGGGGAAATGGGTTATTGAGCTTTGGTCATTTGAAATTGGGATTTGGTGTTTGGGATTTGGGTATTCTTTGTTATTGGTTATTTGATTTTCCACTGTGTTCCAGAGGGGGTGTCTTCGAGGATAATTCCTTTGGTAAGGAGATCACTTCGGATTTCGTCTGCTTTTTTCCAGTTTTTTTCCTTCCTGGCTACATTTCTCTCTTCAATGAGTCTGAGGATTTCTTTTTCTGAGAAGTTCAGTCTTTTGAGTCCTTCTTTTTTCTGTTCCTTCAGATAGGTCTCTGGATCCTCCTGAAACAGGCCGAATATCCACCCCACATTGGAGAAGTGGTCGAACCCCTGTTTCAGCATGGAGAGGGTCTCTTGGGTTGGACGGCCTTTTGAAATATCTAAAAGGATGTTCAGGTGTCTCTGAAGGTCATAAAAATATCCCAGGGCTTGAGCTGTATTGAAGTCATCATCCATAGCCTCTTCAAGTCTTTCCTTGAACGATTCGATGGCCTCACGGATTTCCTTAAGAATAGGAGGTCCCCAAGCCACACCCTGCGGTTTTGGTTTTTCTATTTCATCCTTGACTGCCTTCAGAGTCGTATAGAACCGATCCAATCCAGATCTTGACTCTGAAAGGCCATCGAAGGAGAAATCGACAGGGCTCCGGTAATGGTGAGACAAGATAAATAGCCGAAGCACCTCTGGCCGCCAATCTTTAAAGACCTCTTTTAAGGTCAAAATGTTTCCAAGGGACTTTGACATCTTCTCCTTATCAATGTTGACAAAGCCATTATGGATCCAGTACCGAACAAAAGGTTTGCCAGTGGCGGCTTCGGATTGGGCGATCTCATTTTCATGATGAGGAAAGATGAGATCCTTTCCGCCTCCGTGAATATCAAATGTCTCACCCAAATATTTTTGGCTCATCACAGAACATTCAATATGCCAACCTGGCCTCCCTTTTCCCCAGGGACTTTCCCAGAAGGGTTCCCCTGGCTTGCTCGCTTTCCAGAGGGCGAAGTCAAGAGGGTTCTCTTTCTTTTCGTCAACCTCCACGCGAGCACCAGCCTGCAGCTCTTCTAAATTTCTCTTAGAAAGTTTTCCGTAATCTTTAAATTTTTCTACAGAATAGAAAACATCGCCATCACTCTGATACGCAAATCCCTTCTCAATAAGAGTCGAGACCAATTGGATCATCTCAGGGATGTGCTCGGTAGCCCTGGGCTCAACCGTAGGCCTCTCTAAACCAAGACTCCCCATGTCGACGTTGAACTCGTGGATGTATTTTTCGGCAATGGCTTTACAATCGACGCCCTCCGTATTGGCCCGCTTGATAATCTTGTCATCGATATCTGTAAAGTTTCGGACATAAGTGACTTCATAACCGCGGTATCGGAGATAGCGGTAGATCATATCAAAGACGATGGTCGACCGGGCATGGCCGATGTGGCAGAGGTCATAGACCGTGACCCCACAGACATACATCCCAACTTTATTTTCACGGAGTGGCACAAACTCCTCTTTTTTGCCTGTTAGTGTATTGTAGATTCGGAGCGGCATAAGTTGATCCTAAATGTCAAATTTCAAAAGCCAAATGACAAATCAATGACAAATGACTTAATGACAAAATTTTCTTTTTGGTCATTTGAAATTTGGAATTCATTTGAACTTTGAGCTTTGACATTTGTCATTTAGCTAATCCGCTTCTAATCTAAGTAAGTTCCAATGCCATTTTTAATCGACGGATGGTCCTCTCCTTACCGACAAGGGGGAGCGTTTTGGCCAACTCGGGTCCTTTTGTTTTTCCAGTGGCTCCGGCGCGAAATGAGGCAAGAAGGTCTTTTCCCTTTTTTCCGGTCTTCTCTTCGAGTTGACATAACAGAGATGCCCAGTTATCCCCAGTCATTTCAGGAGAACCCTCCAAGATATTCACGATGATACGAAGGGTTTCTCGGTTTTTAGAATCTAAAAGAATGGCTCTGGCTTCATCCTCAAAGAAGAATTTTTCATCGAAGAAGATGCCCAGATATCCCTCGATTTGAGAAAGCACAACGATATTTTCTTTCAGGAGCCCAGAGATTTTTGTAAGGTGATTCTGATCGAACTGACGGATGTCAAGACCGGCCTTTTCAAAGTAGGGAACCAACAATTCGGAGAGCCGATCCTCCTCCTTTTTTCGGATAAAGTGGCTGTTTAGCCACTCCAATTTCTTACGATTGAAGATAGGGGCACTTTTTGAAATTGCGTTAAGAGAGAAATCCTGCACGATCTTCTCCAAGGGGAGAATCTCCTCTCCCGAGGGATGAGTCCAGCCTAACAGGACGAGGTAGTTGACGAGGGCTTCCGGTAAAAAACCTTCTTCTCGGTATTGGGAAACGGCTGTGGCGCCATGGCGCTTGCTCAATGGCGATCGGTCAGAGCCAAGGATCAAGGGATGGTGAGCAAACGAAGGGGGTTGCCATCCAAGGGCCCGATAGATCAGGATTTGACGTGGTGTGTTGGAGAGATGGTCCTCTCCTCGAATTACATGAGTGACGTGCATGAAATGGTCGTCGATGACGCAGGCGAAATTATAGGCTGCCATTCCATCCGAACGGACGATAATAAAATCGCCAATCCCCTCGGATCCGAAGTGCATCCTTCCATGAACGAGATCCTCAAAGACGATTGCTTCCTTTCCTACACGAAACCGTAGAACTGGGCGTTGGCCCTCCGATTCCATTCTAAGAATCTCTTCTTTGGGAAGGGAGGGGCATCGACCATCATATCGGGGCATCTCCCCTTTCGAGAGTTGTTCTTTGCGCAGGGCCTCCAGCCGTTCATTGGAGCAGAAACATTTATACACATCTCCCTCATTTAGCAACTGCTCTGTATACTCACGATAGAGGGAAGAACGTTGAGATTGACGATAGGGCCCATCCGGCCCGCCTCTGTCAGGGCCTTCTTCCCAGGAGATCCCCAACCACTGAAGATCCTCAAAAATGTGGTCAATAGAGGCCTCGGTCGATCTCTCCACGTCGGTATCTTCGATCCTTAAGATGAAGGTTCCTCCGTGACTTCTGGCAAAGATGTAATTGAAAAGGGCGGTTCGAGCATTTCCAATATGGAGAAGCCCGGTTGGAGCAGGAGCGAAGCGGACCCGGACAGAGGAGGCCATCTAATCTTCTCCGATCAGGGCCATGGCATAGGCGGAGATTCCTTCTTCCCTGCCAACAAACCCCAATCCTTCAGAGGTGGTCGCCTTCACATTAACCCTTTCGGTCTCGATCTCCAAGATGTCTGCAATCTCCTTCACCATACGGGGAATGTGATCGGCGAGCTTTGGCCTTTGGGCCAGAATCGTTGCATCGATATTGAGGATGCGGAAACCCTTCTCCCTCACCTTGGTCATCACCTTCTTGAGAAGGATTGCACTGCGAATGTTTTTGTATTGGGGATCGGTATCAGGGAAGTGTCTTCCAATATCTCCCTCTGCAATGGCTCCCAACAGGGCGTCACTTATGGCATGAAGAAGGACATCGGCATCGGAGTGGCCCTGGAGTCCATAAAGGTGAGGAATCTTTACCCCTCCCACAATCAATGGCCGGCCTTCGACCAATGGATGCACATCGTACCCAAACCCTATTCTCATCGGTCTCCTCTGCGGGCTGGCAGATCTGGCCCTGCAAGGGTCTTCATCTTGAGGAAGAGATGGGCCAGCATCAGGTCTTCTGCAGTTGTAATCTTAATGTTGGTATAAGACCCTGGGAGGATATGAACTTTCACGCCCAAGCGTTCGACAAGGGAGGCGTCGTCAGTCCCGATAAACCCATCCTGGTTCGCTTTATGATAGGCCTCTTTGATCAAGTTGGTCTGGAAGGTTTGCGGAGTCTGGATCTGCCAGAGAGATTTCCTGTCCAACGTTTTTAGAACTGTTCCATCGGGATTGGCCATTTTAATCGTGTCCTTCACTGGCATGGCCACCACTACAGCTCCAAACCTTATGGCCGAATGGATCGACTCTTCGATCATCGCTCTGGTGACAAATGGCCGAACGCCGTCATGAATGACAATAACCTCAACATTTTTCGGAAGGGTATCGATCCCATTCTTCACCGATTCCTGCCTTCGCTTTCCTCCTGGGACGATCTGGGAGACCTTTCGGTAATGGTATTTCTCAACGATCTCCTTCATGCAGTAGTCCATGTCCTCCTGACCGACCACCAAGACGATGGATTCGATGAGAGGACAGGTCTCAAATTTATCAAGGGTATGGGCGAGGATGGGTTTTCCGGCCAGAAGGTGAAACTGTTTCTTCCTTCCTTCTATGAAGCGCTGGCCTTTGCCAGCAGAGACGATCACAGCAGCAGCTTTCATATTTTTGATTGAGACTGTCATTATCTAAAAATAACTTGACCGTGTCCGTAATCCATTGGATTTTCATTCAGGGCTAAAATTCGCTGTCCAGATGATAGTAGTAGTCTTTTCCCTTGCCTTCCCTGCTCGTCTCCTCCTTCAAACGAGCAAAGATCATTCTCCCCGCAGGCGTTTGGAGAACGCTTGTCACAACGACATCGACCGTCTTGCCCATCTGTCTCTTCCCATTGTCGACCACGATCATCGTCCCATCATCGAGGTAGGCCACCCCCTGTCCCATTTCCTTTCCTTCCTTCAGGATTTTGACATTCATCTCCTCGCCGGGGAGGACCACTGGCTTCAAGGAGTTGGCCAGTTCATTAATATTGAGCACCTCAATCCCTTGGAGCTCTGCTACCTTATTGAGGTTGGAGTCGTTGGTGATGATCTTTCCCTGAACTTCTTTGGCCAACTCAATCAATTTGGCATCGACCTCCTTGATGCCAGGGTAATCAGTATCTACGATTCTTACATCCACCCCCACCTGTTTCTGGATGCGATGGAGAACCTCTAACCCTCTTTTGCCTCTTGTCCGTTTGACGGAGTCGGACGAATCGGCAATGTGCTGGAGTTCGCTGAGAACGAACTGGGGAATGAAGAGGGCTCCTTCCACAAAGCCAGTCTCTGTAATGTCGGCAATGCGACCATCGATGATCACACTGGTATCTAAAATTTTTGTGTTCTCGCTACGAGGAAGGCTTTTAGAAAAGATTTTCCAACCGGAGAGGTGAATTTCTTCCCCTTTTTTTAAACCGATCCGAAGGCCGATGTATCCACAAATCCCGTAAAGCCCACCGTAAAGGGGAAGGGTGATTTGCTGATGGTTGAAAAGATTGGAGAAGAAGACATTGGAAATAAGATTGGCCACGATGAATCCGAAAATCAATCCGATAAAACTTCCTAAAAGATTTCTTAGGGCGATCTTCCTCAATTCTCTCTCTATGAAAAGGGTGAGTAAAGCCAGAATAAGTCCGCCGAGAAACCCCCACAGACCAACCTGAGGAGAAGGGGAAATCTCTGTAGTGAAATAATAGCCGCTGATTCCACAAACGAGGAATAGCAAGAGACGGAGAATCCATAAGCCCATAAGGTTCACCTCCTTTCGATGAATTTGCTGAATGACAACTTATTAGAGAAAACGATGGGATTCTGGGATGGCTATGATCCAAAGATCGTTTTGATCTCCCTTAAAACCTCTGACTCTTTCACATCTCGGGCAATGGCCAATTCCTTCACCAAGAGATTTTTTGCCATATCCATAATCTTCCTCTCGCCGAAGGAGAGTTCTTTCTCGGTCTTAAGGAGATGGAGGTCTCGGAGCACCTCCGCAATTTCGTAAATCGATCCAGTGTTGATCTTCTCCATATACTCCCGGTATCTCCGATTCCAGGTCTGGTTGTCGATGGTGACATCCCGATCCTTCAAGATATTGAAGACCTTCGGGACTTCAAATTTTCGGATGATCCCCCTCAACTTGGCTGCTTCCACATTGTCTCGGGGTATCATGATCGTCATCCCATTGTCCAAAATTCGAAGGATGTAGAAGATCTGCTTCTTACCCAAGATCTGTTTCATCTCAATGGCTTCAATAACTCCTACCCCGTGCCCCGGATAAACTGCTTTGTCGCCGATCTCGAACATAAAATCAAAACCCCCTTCCCTTAGTAAATGGTACGTAGAAGGTGAAGAGTGGTGGGTGGGTCGATTCCACTCTCTACTTTCCACTTTCAGTATTCGAAGTGCTCCTGGCTATTTTTAAGATGTCGTTTACGTCAGGTTTCTTCCCCTGAATAGGCTTGCCGATTGAGGCATCGATTCCAAACCAGGCCGAGATTTGAACCTTGCCCTTAGCCTCAATTCGCTCCCCAGGTCCCACCGGCCGAAACACCTCCATGACGTCTCCCACCTTAAGGCCGGTTAATCTTCCGGCATTGATGTAGACCTCCTCACCATCCACTTTGGCGACCCGACAAAACCAGTCTAAGCCATCCAATTCCCTTGTCAGGGCCTGACCGAGGTCGGAAATCGCAAGATCGATCGCCTTCGTCTTAGCCTTCTCTTCAGAAAATGAACCTCTCTCCTTGGAAGCAAGGATGGGATTGCTGGCAGATAGGTTTTTAAAGGCTTTACCAGAGGAGGCGTCCACCAATCTCATCTCAATTTTGATGATGGCTAAAGCCGTTTCATCCTGATCCTTTGCTGCCTTCGTGGTGAAAATATAAGGACCCGAAAGTTCTCCGACCACCAGAGCATGAATGCCGAAGACTTCATTAAGTAAATGCAGGACGTTTGGTGTTTCCAGATCTGTTAAAACGATCCCCTTTCTTTCCAGAAATTCCTTCACCGTTTGATAGTCGATGAAGAGGATCCGTTGAGATCCCCGACTCACCTCTTTGATCAGCTTTTCGGCCACCCAATCTCCGAAGACCTCATCGGCATGATCGGTTCGATCATCGAAGTGGGCAATGACCACTTTTTTCCTTAGGCCTCGAGGCGCAGGGATCGGGTAAGAAGGAGAGAAGAGTTCCCTCTCTGTTTCAGGGAGAGGCGGTCTCGTTGAAGCGAGGGGGAACTCCTTGCTCACTTCTTCCTTCGGGATGGTTGGGATTAAGAACGAATCTTTTTTGGAGAGATATTCTTCCACAGGAACGTAGAGGTATTTGGGTTGGTGCCTTCCTTCGGCGGCTCTGGGGTTAAGGACTTTAACATATTCCTCACCATCCACGATGATAACCTCTTTATCCAGAAGTTCTTTCATCTTCGCCTTATGAGGGGGGCCCTTTTTAATCGGAAACCAGGATGGAGTGGAACAGGCGAAGATAAGAAAAGAGATAAAGAGGAGAAAAAAAATGGAAAAGCGAAACAACGCCCCTTTAAAGTCCATTTTTCCCCTTTTGAGTTAACATTACTAATTATACACTGGAAGTATGGAAAAATCAATGATAGAATTTACGGTATTAGATTTTTTTTATTGTAGATAAGAAAAGAGTGGTAAAGTTAGTAAGCTATAATCAAAACAAGCAATTAGGGTTATTTTCAATGAGGGGCGGAAAGGAATGTCAATATTTTTTGGAGATCCTCTGGTGTTTCCACGTGAATTGGTTCGTAATCAACAGAGGTCACTTTGATCTGATAGCCATTTTCCAAAGCTCGAAGTTGTTCAAGTTTCTCCAATTTTTCCAAAGGGGTAGGCTTCATTTTTGAAAAATTCAGAAGGAATTTCCGACGAAACACATAGACACCGATATGTTTGAACACCTTTTTAGGGAGGGGTTTTTTTGTGCCAAAGGGGTGGGAGTCGAGACGATCAATATTTAGATCCCTGGGAAAGGGAATGGGAGAACGGGAGAAATAAAGGGCAAAACCCTTTTGATCCGTGACCACTTTTACGATATGGGGGTTGAGCCAATCCTTTACTTCATCAATCGGAGTTATCAAAGTGGACATAGGGAGAGCATCGTCTGCGAGAAGGGGCTTTATAGCCATGTCGATGATGGATCCTTTGATCAGGGGTTCATCTCCTTGGACATTGACGATGATTTCAGACTTGAGCTTTCGGGCAACCTCTGCCACCCGGTCGGTGCCAGTGGAGTGTTCAGGAGAGGTCATCACTCCATTTCCACCGAACTGTTGAACAGCCTCTAAAATTCTTTGATCGTCAGTGGCAACGATCACTTTATCGATCAATCTTGACTGGCATACCCCTTCATAGACCCATTGAATCATTGGTTTGCCGAGAATATCGGCAAGGGGTTTCCCTTCGAAGCGAGTCGAACCATATCGCGCAGGAATGACAGCAGTGGCCTTCATGAGGACAATGCTCCAGTGGAGATGATCGTATTTAATCAAATTGGTTCAAGAGTGTCAATTGTGGTTCTCAGGAGGCGAATTGCCGAACGGGGCGATCCCCGGGCCATGGAGATAAGCCGGATTAAATCCCTGTCTTTGCCATAGAGCAGCAGGCAAGTCCTATCTGACGACCATGTTGTACTTTTCTGCGACTTCTTTAAATCCAGGGAGCGCCTTTTCGATCACCTCCTTCTCGACGCAGTAGGCGATCCTGAAATAACCGGGCTTTCCGAAACCTCTGCCGGGAACGGTCAAGATCCGTTTCAACTGAAGCTCTTTTACAAAGGCCACGTCATCTTCGATGGGGGCCTTTGGGAAGAGATAAAAGGCTCCCTGGGGCTTAACAACCTGGTAACCAAAGGCCGTTAAGGAATTGTAAAAGAGGTCGCGTTTCTCCTCATATTCTGTGATATTGACAGAGTTCCTCTGAAGAGGAGCGACCAACCTCTGCATCAAAGCCGGAGCATTGACAAAACCGAGGGTTCGGTTGGCAAAGACGAGAGCAGAGATCATCTCGTCGATCTCTTCGCAAAGGGGACTGACCGCAATATAGCCAATTCTCTCTCCGGGAAGGGAGAGATCCTTGGAGTGAGAGGTCACCCGGAGGGTATGGGGGTAGTGGTGAAAGATAATGGGAAGGTCAATGTGATCATAAACGATTCGTCTGTATGCTTCATCGGTAACGAGGTAGAGGGTCTTTACGAGCTCTCGATTTTTCCTCTTCAATAACTCCCCCAATTTTATAAGAGACTGCTGATCGTAGACCACTCCTGTCGGGTTATTGGGAAAGTTGATCAGGACGGCTTTCGTCCTCTTTCCGATCGCCTTCTCGATCTCTGGCAGGTTGAGGGAGAAATCCTCATGGGTTGGTACCAGTCGAATCTCACCACCCGAATTCTCAATATAGAATTTGAATTCCATAAAATAAGGCGAAGGGACAATCACCTCATCCTCTTCATCCAGTATTGCCTTTAAGGCCACATTGAGTCCGCCCGCTGCTCCCACCGTCATCAGTACATGTTTCTCCTCAAAAGGAAGGTCGCTCTCCTCTCTGAGGTATTCGGCGATGAGCCTCCTCGTCTCGCTGTAACCGCTATTAGGCATATAGCGGTGCATGCCAGTGATCGGGTTCTCGGCAAGGTCTCTAAGAGCCTTCTTCAGGGAAGGAGGAGGCTCGAGGTTCGGGTTTCCAAGGGAGAAATCGAAGACATTTTCCTCACCATAGGTCTGTTTTAATTCCTCTCCCTCCTCAAACATCCTTCTCACCCAGGAGGCACCATCTAACGCCCCCTTCACCTTTTTCGAAATAGCCATTTTCCATTCCCCTTTCTCAAATTTTTTCCCCAAAAAATAAAAAAGCCATGGGGTCAATAAGGTCACCCATGGCTTCCTGTCCCTATAAAGGGATCTGCTCTATAGGTGACCCCGGTCAAAATAAAAATAAAAGAAGTAAAAGCTAAAGAATCTGTCCATAAACTTACCTTGGCGATATTTGAAACATATTGAAAAAGAATTGTCAAGGGAAATTTGACCCATTCAGCCACCCCAGGCTCAGGCCGAGGGCAAGCCTTGACATTTATATAGGGGGTTGAAGGGTTGACATTTCAAAAAAATCCCTTTAATATGGCCAAGATAGACGTGATCCAACAGATCCACAGGTAGAGATTTATAATGAGTGTCTAATGCAACGAAACTTCGTCTCCAAGATAGATGTCCAGAGAACCTAAGAATCAAGCCGAAGATTAAGAGAGAGGAATGGCTGGAGAGAAGCGACTGACCCGAACCAGAAATATCGGCTTTATGGCACACATCGATGCCGGAAAGACCACCGTCACCGAAAGGGTCCTCTTTTACGCGAAGAAGATCCACCGCATGGGTGAGGTAGATGAGGGGACTACTGTGATGGACTGGATGCAGCAGGAACAGGAGAGGGGGATCACCATCACTTCTGCGGTGACCACGGTTGAATGGAAAGGGAGCATCATTCATATCATCGACACACCGGGTCACGTGGACTTCACCATTGAGGTCGAACGGTCACTTCGTGTACTGGATGGGGCGATTGCGATCTTCAGCGCTGTAGAAGGGGTGGAACCCCAATCGGAGACCGTTTGGCATCAGGCGGATAAATACGGGGTTCCAAAGTTGGCCTTCGTCAATAAGATGGACCGCCTAGGAGCAAATTTCTTCAACACAGTGAAAATGATCGTTGGGCGGTTGGGCGCCAAACCTGTGATCATCCAAGTCCCGATAGGTGCTGAGGATCGGTTTATCGGCGCGATCGATCTCATCCGGTTGAAAGGAATCGTATGGGATGAACATAGCCTGGGAGTGGACTTCAAAGAGATTTCCATCCCCAAGGAATTTGAGAAAGAGGCCCTCCATCATCGGTCCAAGCTGATGGAGTCGATTGCCGAGTTGGATGACCGTTTGATGGAGAAATACGTGAGCGGAGAAGAGATTTCAGAATCTGAGATAAAGGCAGCCCTGAGAAAGGGCACCACTTCAATGAACGTTGTACCGGTCTTGTGTGGCGCAGCATTAAGAAATCAAGGGATCCAGCCCCTCATCGATGCGATTGTAGACTATCTTCCTTCCCCATTGGATGTGCCACCCGTTGAAGGCACCGACCCTGTGACAGGAGAGAGAGCGACAAGGATGGCGAAGGATGAGGAGTCCTTTACCGCTTTAGCCTTCAAGGTAATAATGGATCAGGGAAGGAAGTTGGTTTACCTGAGGATTTACTCTGGAGCGCTCAAGGTTGGAGAAGAGGTTTACAACCCACGATTGAAAAGGGATGAAAGGATCTCAAGAATCTTTCAGATGCATGCAAATCAACGGACTCGGGTCGAGGAAGCCAAGGCTGGAGAGATTGTCGCTGTTATGGGACTAAAGGATACCACCACAGGCGACACGCTTTGCGATGCCGCCCATCCAATTATTCTTGAGCCCATCGATTTTTATAAACCTGTAATGTCGGTAGCGGTGGAGCCCAAGAGCAACCGGGATCAAGAAAAGCTCACTGAGTCATTGGGAAAACTGAGCGACGAAGATCCTACCTTCCATGTCAAATTCGACGAAGATACCGGTCAGACCATCATCTCCGGAATGGGTGAATTACACCTGGATGTGTTGGTCAATCGACTCCTCTCAGAATATCATTTAGAGGTGAATGTGGGAAGGCCGCAGGTCGTCTATCGAGAAACCGTGGAGAGAGAGGCAGAGGCATCAGCCAAGTTCCTAAAAGAGATGGAAGACGTGAGGCACTTTGCAGAGGTTTTCTTACGCATATCACCCTATGGCCGTGGCAAGGGAATCGAGTTTTATTCTGAGGTGCCAAAGGGGACTTTGACTCAGGAAGGTCTTCTCTCTGTCGAAGAGGGGATCAGGGAGTCCTCCACGGTAGGAGTGGTCATGGGTTACCCGTTGACAGATCTTCGAGTCACATTGTTAAAAGCCAATGCGGACCCTGATCATCCATCCCTTCTTGCACTGAAGATTGCTTCGTCGAATGCACTGAGGGAGGCTTGCCGAAAGGCCCAACCGGTATTGTTGGAACCGATGATGGAGGTCAACATCATCACGCCAGAGGAGTTCATGGGTGAGGTGGTCGGTGATTTGAGGGCGAGAAAGAGTTCCGTTGAAGCGATTACACCCAAGGGAAAAGTCACACTGATCAGAGCCATCTCCCCACTGACCCGAATGTTCGGTTACTCCACGGATCTGAGATCCCTCACCCAGGGCCGGGGAACCTTCTCGATGCAATTCTCCCGTTATGATAAAGCGATTAGTTAATCCCCCCAGCCCCCCTTTAGTAAAGGGGGGAGAGGGGGGATTTCTCATCTTCATGATCCAAAGATGATATACCCATCATGACAAATGAGAGGGGAACTAATAATGGATGAAGAGATTCTCCGACTCCTGAGAGAGCACCCTTCAGCCTTTCTTTCTGGAGAGGAGATCAGCCGTCGAGTGAAGGTGTCGCGAACAGCTGTCTGGAAGAGAGTGAATCGCTTAAGGATCTTGGGGTATGAGATCGAGGCTTTGAGACGAACAGGATATCGATTGATTCGATCGCCAGACCTCCTTACCCCGTCGGAAGTGAAGCCCCTCCTCAGGACGAAATGGTTGGGCAGGACGATCCACTACTTTCACACCATCGATTCAACGAATTCAAAGGCCTATCAATTGGCGCTCCAAGGAGCTGAGGAAGGGGAGGTTGTCATTGCTGAATCACAGAAAAAAGGGAGAGGCAGACTCGGGAGGCATTGGTTCTCTCCCTCTTTCTTGAACCTTTATCTTTCCATTATCTTGCGGCCCAAAATCCCTCCGCAACAGGCCTCCCTCATCACCCTGATGGCAGCCGTGGCTACAGCTGATGCCATCTGGAAATACTCTGGTCTTCTTCCCGTGATCAAATGGCCGAATGATATCCTTTTGGGAGGTCGGAAGGTGGCGGGGCTTCTGAATGAGATCCATTCGGAAATGGACCGCATCCATTTTGTGATCCTGGGCATCGGTGTTAACCTCAATATGGATGGAGAGATGTTTCCCAAAGACATTCGGGGCGTGGCCACCTCATTAAAGAGGGAGATGGGACAGACGATTTCGAGAAAAGCTTTCCTCCGATCCCTCTTGGAGGAGTTGGAAGAGTGGTATGGGATCTTCTTGAAAGAAGGGGGCGCTGCTATTCTGGAGGCCTGGAGAGACAGGGCTAAAATCAAAGGGAGACGAGTCAAAGTCACATCCTTTGGGGAAACCCTAAGTGGCGTTGCCGTCGATGTCGATTCAGATGGGGCTTTGATTTTAAAGACGAGGCACAGGGAGCGAAAGAGAATTGTGGCAGGAGATGTTGAATACAAAAGATAAGAGTTATGAGTTAAGAATTAGGAGTTACGGACACGGAACACGAGACACGTAACACGTAAATAGGAGGTCGTATGTTGCTTGTCATCGATGTAGGTAATACGAATACGGTCTTGGGGGTGTATGACGGCGAGGTCTTGGTCGATCATTGGCGGATTGGAACGGAGAGGGAGAAGACCGCTGACGAATGGGGGATCCTCTTTCGGGATCTCTTTCTCTTTGATAAGATCGACATCAAAGATTTTGAGGGGATGATCATCTCCTCTGTTGTCCCTCCAGTCTTGGACATGTTACAGGAGATGGCAAGGAAATATTTCCATATCGAACCCTTAATCGTTGGACCAGATATCGAGACGGGGATACCCATCCTCTACGATAACCCTGCCGAAGTGGGTGCAGACCGCATTGTCAATGCTGTTGCCGCCTTCGAGCGGTACAAAAGGTGTTTAATTGTGGTAGATTTTGGGACAGCGACCACTTTCGATTACGTGTCATCGAAAGGGGAATATATGGGAGGTGCCATTGCCCCAGGAATTGGAATCTCCGCGGAGGCCTTATTTCAGCGGACCTCTAAGCTGCCCAGGGTAGAAATCCTCAAGCCGAAACGGGTCATCGGAAAGAATACGATCCACAGTATGCAGTCCGGCCTCTTCTTTGGCTATGTGGGACTGGTCGACGAAATCGTCAGACGGATGAAGAAGGAGACAAGATCGAATCCTAAGGTCATTGCCACAGGCGGACTGGCAGGTCTGATCGCCGGTGAATCAGAGACCATTGAGGAAGTGAATGAATTTTTGATTCTGGAAGGGCTGAAGATAATCTACGAAAGGAACCGGGAAAAAACGAAAAAGTTCAAATGACAAAGTTCAAATTCCAAATAAGAAAAGTCAAAGACATTTGTCATTGATCATTTCTCCCTTTATACCATTCTACAAATCGCTTAATTCCCTCCCTCAGACCGACTTTAGGATGATACCCTAACAGCCGCTTCGCCTTGGTGATGTCGGCGTAGGTGATAGGAACGTCTCCAGGTTGCGCTTCCAAAACTTCGACATTTGTCTTCTTACCAAGAGCTTCTTCGATCAATCCGATCAATTCCTTCAGAGAAGTGGTCTGGGATTCTCCAAGATTGTAGATCTCAAACCCTCTATGGTGATGGATGGCCGCCAGGATCCCTTCGATCAGGTCATCGATATAGGTATAATCCCTTCGAGAAGAACCGTCTCCGTACATGGGGATTTTTTCTCCCTGGTCCACCAATCGTGTAAACTTGTGGATGGCCATCTCTGGCCTCTGTCTCGGACCATAGGCCGTAAAGATTCGGAGACAGGCGATATTCATTTCGTAAAGGTGGTGATAAGCGTAGCAGAGGAGCTCACCAGCTCGTTTGGTAACTCCGTAAGGCGAGATCGGTTGAAGATTGAGATCCTCCTCGGAAAAAGGGACCCTTTGATTTTCTCCGTAGACAGAGGAGGAAGAGGCGAAGATGAAATCTTTGACTCCATTCTCTTTGGATGCTTCCAAGAGGACGATCGTCCCTCTGATGTTCATATCCTGGTAGAGAAGCGGATCGGCGAGAGAAGGTCTCACGCCCGGCCTGGCAGCCAGGTGAACGATTAAATCGATCCGATTTTTTTTGAAGACCTCTCGTAAATGTTCCTGGTTGCGAATATCACCCGTAACGAGTTCAAACTGTCCTGGAAATTTTTTTGCCATTCCCTCCACATTTTTGATTTTAATGGTCGGATCATAAAAGTTGTCGAAGTTGTCGAAACAGATCGTATGATGTTCTTCTTTTAAAAGACGTTCGCAAAGGTGAGAACCTATAAAACCCGCTCCGCCAGTCACCAGAACAGTCATCATTAACTAAACCTCATCCCATTTCTAAGAGAAGGTTGCTCTACTCAATGTCAAATGTCAAAGACCCTGCCTGCGGCAGGCAGGCAAATGTCAAATCAATGGCAAAGCTCAAATGCCAAAAGATAAAGATTTTCGTTTTAGGTTTATCGCTTATTTCTCGAAATTTAATCTTTGAACTTTGGAATTTGAAATTTGTCATTTGTTATTTTTGGGGTGGGTACTCGACTAACAAACTGAGCCCAAATCCAATTAACGGTAAGGCAAAGATTGCTTTCAACGCCATTGGCACTCCCCAAATGTCAGCAATCGATCCAAGGAGGGTGACTCCGATCCCTCCTGTACCGATGGCAAACCCAACCATTAAACCGGCGGCCATTCCAAGGTGGTGCGGCAGAAGGGTCTGGGCCATGACCACCGTGACGGAGAAGGTGGAGATCAATACCATTCCCGCAAACCCCAAGGTGATGAAAACAATGAGCCCTTTGGTGTAGTAAAAGAGAAGAAGTAATGGGAAGATCGATAAGATCGTGTATGAGAGAAACTTCTTATGGCCCCACTGATCTGCCATCGGAGCACCAATGAGGGTACCTAAGACGCCAGCCAATAGAAAGGTTGATACGAGCTTTCCCGCATAAAGAGGGTCTCCTTTTAAGTAATTGATATAGTAAAAAGGGATATAGGTGACCAGCCCGAACTGAACCCAGGATCGCACGACGACGATAGCGATGAGAAGGAAAAGGGATGCCATCTCTTTTTTTGAGAGACGTTTCTTTTCTTGCTTCACCTGGGTGAAAGCAGAGTGGGCGGGACTGGTGAGCCATGAGATCGATAGCGACAGGATTCCTGCCAGTATCATTCCCGGAACGATCATGGCCAGTGTGCCTTTCAGCCCAAAGGAGGCAACCAGGGCGACGGCTAAAATCGGGCCAAGGGCGAGTCCGAGATTTCCACCCACGGCGAAGATCGACATGCCTGTGGCCTTTTTCTCTCCGGTGAAAAAATAGGCCGTCTTGAACCCTTCCGGATGGTAACTTGCAATCCCAATACCGCTCACAATGACACAGAGAAGTAGAAAGGGGTAGGAGGGAATGAAACCCGTCGCAGATATTCCGAAGCAGGCGATCAGTGGGGCCAGCGGAAGAAGCCACCCCTTTGGCCTTCTGTCAGAAAGATACCCAAACGCAGGTTGGATGACGGACGAGGTTAAGTTTCCGAAAAGGAGGATAACCCCTGCCATTGTGTAAGAAAGGTTGAGGGCCTCTTTGAAAAATGGGAGCAAGGCGGGCAGGGCCCCTTGATTGAGATCTGTGACCATATGGCCGGCGCTGAGGATGGCCAGCGCCTTCTTATTCATCTTCATCGGCGTTCCTTATCGAGATGAATCATTATCGATGATAGAAGTCCCTTTTGTCAAACTCTAACGGCATAAGAAGAGGAGTTGGGAAAGAGTTGCCCCATCTGCCAATAGACATTTCATCTTTTTTTGGATATGATTATTAAACTAAAAGGGTTCATGGGGTCCAGGATTCGAGTGGCCAAGGGGAATAACTGGATCTTTACGATGCACCCTTGAATCCTTATCACTCGCTTTTTGGTGGAAGAGCTGCTTATGAAGATCGCTATTTCAGGTAAAGGTGGAGTAGGGAAAACGACACTTGCAGGGGTGATGGCCCGGATGTTAGCTGACCAGGGGAAGAAGGTTCTTGCCATCGACGCCGACCCGGATTCCAATCTGGCTTCAGCAATTGGCTTTCCAAAGGAAGCATTGGCTAAGCTCTCACCTATTGCTTCGATGACCTCTCTCATCGAGGAGAGGACAGGCGCTAAAAAGGGAACGTTTGGCTCAATGTTTAAGCTGAACCCTAAAGTGGATGACCTCCCCGATGAGATGGGAGTGACCTATCAGGGAGTAAAACTTCTCTTGTTAGGATGTATCCCACAAGGGGGAGGAGGCTGCTTCTGCCCGGAAAATGTTCTTCTGAAGAACCTGGTTCGCCATCTTCTGGTTCAACGGGAGGAAGCACTCATCATTGATATGGAGGCAGGTTTGGAGCACTTAGGAAGGGGAAGCACAGGATATGTGGATACCCTGATCATTGTTGTAGAACCAGGGCAAAGGGCAATCAACACAGCAAGGCAGATCAGGAAGCTGGGTGAGGATTTGCATATTAAGAATAAGAATATGATGATCGTTGGAAACAAGGTGAACTCTGACCAAGACAGAGAGATTATTGAGGAGAACCTTTCCGATTTTCCTATCCTTGGCCATATGAGTTTTAACCCAAAAGTTCTTCAGGCTGACCGAGAGGGAAGATCTCCCTATGATATTGACGAAAAGATCAAAGAGGAGGTGAAGGCCATCCTCGCCGAGCTGGAGAAAAGAATATAACAGTTTAGCCATCTGTAAAGATGGCTAAACTGCAATGCAAAATGGAGATTTCAAATTGCAAATTTCAAAATTTTTTTGAGGATTCGATGCTAATAATTAGGATGAAGGGTATCGCCTCGTACAATAAAGAATTAATATTGATTAATACAGTTAAGGACTTTTTTCAAATTTTCATTTTGCATTTTGCAATTTACAATTTTCATTGAACTTTTTATGATCAAGACGATCTTTGTCTGGTCTTGTATTGTGGTCGCCACATTGATTCTCGGTTTTTTCGCATTCATCACCTACCTATTTGACCGAGAAGGGAGGGTGGTGCATCATTACGCAAGACTCTGGGGGAAAGTAGCCCTTCTGGCGAATCGGGTGAAGGTGAGGGTGGAGGGGATGGAACACGTAAAAGGAGAAGGCCCTTATATCTTCATGTCGAACCACCAAGGAAGTTACGACATCTTTGCCCTCTTAGGTTATCTTCCATTTCAGTTTAAGTGGTTGGCCAAGAAGGAGCTTTTCTCCATTCCCTTTTTTGGTTGGACCATGGCCGCGGCAGGGTACATCAGCATCGATCGGGAAGGGACCCGAAAGACTGTAGAGGCCATGAACGATGCAGCTCGAAAGATTCGAGATGGAATGTCAGTGGTTATCTTTCCAGAGGGGTCGAGGAGCCCTGATGGTTCGATTCAGCCTTTCAAGAAAGGCGGGTTCACCCTGGCGATTAAGTCGAAAGTTTCAATCATTCCCATCGCCATCGCTGGAAGTCGAGGGATCATGCCAAAGGGTAAATTGACGGCTACCTCCGGAGAGATACGGATTCGGATGGACGATCCCATCGACACCCAAAATTATTCTTTGAAGGATCGAAAGTCCTTAATGGATAGGGTAAGGGAAGCCATCTCTAAGAATTTTAGGCTGATCTCTGAAAAGTAGGCAAGGGAGAATCATGAGAGAGGACTCCTTTAAAGAAAGGTTGCTCCGTGAGATTGTGGGGATCCTGTTCATCGCCCTGGGGATCTTTCTCTTCTTGAGTTTGGTCTCCTATTCACCAGTGGATCCTTCTTTCTTTTCCTACACCTCTGAAAAGGTGAAGGACATACATAATTGGATGGGGATTGTGGGTGCCTATGTTTCGAGCCTTCTTTTCCAAGGATTTGGATTCCCCTCTTTTCTGATCCCGCTCCTCATCGGTCTCTATGGCTGTAGCTTCATCTTTCAGTGGCAGGTGAAACCCCTCTCTTTGAAGGTTGCGGGCTGGGCAGCGATCCTCTTGGCCACTTCTTCCCTCTTTAGTTTATGGTTGAAGCCTGTCCGTCTCTTCCGTCAGGATGTTTTGGTGGGAGGGTTTCTCGGCGAAATTCTCTCAAGAAGCCTCGTCCGATATTTTAATCTTCCAGGGGCAACGGTCCTTTTAGCGTTGATTTTGGTCCTCTCTTTCATCCTGGGGACAGGACTTTCGTTCATCTCCATCGTCCACCATCTTGTGAATCTGCTGGGGCGCCTTGGGGAGAAAGTGAGGACCCTCAAGATGGTCAGAAAAGAACGTGCAGAGAGGGCGAAAAAGTTGGTGAAGCGAAAGCAGGAGAAAGAGGAGGTGGAAGAGACGGCGCCTCCGATGGTTGTTGAGAAGCCCCCAGCTCCTGCAAAAAAGGAGGAGGTCGTTGAACAGGTCACCTTCGAATTCTTGGAGCCCAAAAAGGCCTTCCAACTACCTCCCATCTCTTTGCTTGAAGCGGATGTGGAGAAGAGGCAGAAGATCGATCGGGAAAGTTTGATCATGAACTCCCGCATCTTGGAGAAGAAACTCTTGGACTATGGTGTGGAAGGCCGAGTGGTGGAGGTCAGGCCGGGCCCGGTCATCACGGTCTACGAATTTGAACCAGCGCCTGGCGTGAAGGTCAGTCGTATTGTCAACCTGGCGGATGATCTGGCGCTGGCATTAAGTGCTCTGTCGGTTCGAATCGTCGCTCCTATTCCTGGTAAGGCTGTGGTAGGGATCGAAGTTCCGAACGCCAACAGAGAGATAGTCTTCCTGAGGGAGATCATCGACTCTGACACATTTCGAGCCTCCAAATCGAAACTCTCCTTCGGCCTTGGGAAGGATATCTCAGGCGAAGCCTTCACCGTCGATCTCTCCAGAATGCCCCATCTACTGGTTGCGGGATCCACAGGGTCCGGGAAGAGCGTCTCCATCAATTCGATCATCTGCAGCATTCTCTTCAAAGCTACTCCGGATGAGGTACGTTTCCTCATGATCGACCCTAAGATGCTGGAACTCTCTGACTACGAAGGCATCCCTCATCTGCTTCTGCCCGTTGTCACCAATCCAAAAAAAGCTGCGGTTGCCCTGAAGTGGCTGGTGGATGAGATGGAGCGGAGGTATACCGTTTTAGCTGAGAGGGGTGTGAGGAATGTTGAACATTATCACCAGAAGATGGAGAAGGAACTGAAGGAGAAGGGTAAGGTCTATAAACGGAAGGGCGATACCTTAGAGGGAGATGGAGAAGAACCTTCTGAGCCTATGGAAAAGATTCCTTACATCGTTGTGGTGATCGATGAGCTGGCCGATCTGATGATAATCTCCTCGAGAGAGGTGGAAGAATCCATCACACGCCTTGCTCAGATGGCAAGGGCAGTTGGTATTCATCTCATATTGGCAACTCAACGACCCTCCGTCGATGTGCTCACGGGGATTATCAAGGCAAACTTTCCTGCGCGGATCTCTTTTCAGGTCACGTCAAAGGTGGATTCTCGAACCATTTTAGACACCATTGGGGCGGAACATCTTCTCGGAGCGGGAGATATGCTCTTCCTTCCTCCTGGAAGTTCGAAGCTGATACGCATTCATGGCGCATTCGTCTCAAGTGCAGAGATTAAGCGGGTCGTCGAATTTTTGAAGAAACAGGGAAAGCCTTCTTATGATTCCTCTATTCTGCAGGAAGTGAAGAAAGAAAAAGAGGCGGTAGGAGAGGAGGAATATGATGAGAAATATGATGAAGCTGTGGCTTTCGTGGCCGAGACTGGACAAGCCTCCATCTCACTCATACAAAGGCGATTTCGGATCGGCTATAATCGAGCAGCGCGGATTATCGAAAAGATGGAGGAAGAAGGGATCGTCGGACCTTCCGATGGGATTAAACCGAGAGAGGTTCTCATTAAAAAAATAGAGTGATGTGGAGGGTTAGGGTGAAAAAAATGTCCTTATTTTGTGTTGCTTGCATTGCGTTCGGCCTGGTCTCTGTGCCAGTGGTCTCTGGGGTGACCGGCCAATCGGTTCTGGTGGAGATCCAGAAGCGATATGAGAGTACAAACGATTTGGAGGCAAGTTTCTTGCAGGAATATATCGGTAAGGTGATGAAGAGGCCTCAAAGAGGAGAGGGAAAGGTCTATTTTAAAAAGAGAGGGATGATGCGGTGGGACTATCGCGTTCCCAACCAGAAGCTGATTTCCAATGGACACACCCTCTGGTACTATCAACCCGAGGAGAATCAGGTCTTCGTCTCCGATGTGTCAAGAGTCATTAAAGAGAAGACCCCCCTTGCTTTCCTGGCTGGAGAGGGGGATCTGAGCCGAGACTTCAAACTCCTCAATCTCAACGAGTCGGTCTCTCAAAAGGAGGAAAACTTTGTCTTAGAGTTGACTCCGAAGGAGTCAGATGCGGCTTTGTCGAAATTGATTTTAACCGTCGATAAAAAGACCTACTACGTCGTTCAAGCCGATGTCTTTGACGGATTGGGAAATGTGACACGAACCCGGTTTATTGAGATTAAGACCAATGTGGGCCTTCCGAGCTCTTTCTTCCATTTTACCATTCCCGCAGGGGCAGAGGTGTTGAAAATGCAAGAACCATCTGCTTCACCACCAGGCCAAAAACGTTAATTTCGTTATGTTCGTTACCCCCACCCTCGCCCTCCCCCCTTGAGGGGGAGGGCGAGGTGGGGGTATTACCAGATTTAACGATCCAAACGGTAGTGACGTTTCATTTATGCCTGTTTACACGACGGATGCGATTGTGATTCTATCCCACCACTACGGGGAGTCGGATAAGATCGTTACCTTCTTCACCAAAGATTTCGGAAAGATCAAAGGGATTGCAAAAGGGGCCAGGAGAAGTAGGAAACGATTTCAAAACGCCCTCAGTCTCTTCTCTCATATCCGTCTCATCTTTTTCGACCGGGAGGGGATGGGCCTGGCAAGGGCGGAGAATTGCGACATCCTCCACGCTTTTCCAAGAATCAGGGAGGACCTCAAAAAGATCCTGTATGGGAGCTATTATTTGGAATTGGTGAATGAGATGGCTGGGGAGAGGGAGGCGAATTCTGAGGCCTTCGATCTTCTTTTTTCCTTCTTATCGGCCCTCGAAGAAATGGAGCCGCAAGAGGAAGAATTGAGGATGTTCGAAATCCGGATGCTCTCCTTATTCGGTTATCGCCCCAATATGAAAAGATGTGGGCTATGCAAAAGCGCTTGGGAGGATTTAAAGGAGATTCCTTCCGTCTTTTTCTCTCTCGAAAAAGGAGCTCTATTCTGTGGACAGTGTTCGGGGGCATTGAATAATCTCATCCCCCTCTCTTTAGGGACAGCCCGCTTAATCGAGCGGATCTCTCAGATGGAATTGGAGAAGATCCACAGACTCAAGTTCACCTCTCAGGCTTTGTCAGAAAGTCGAGAGATTCTGCCAAAATTTATTACCTATCAATTGGGAAAGGAATTAAAGTCATTGAAGACGTTAGGGATAATCCCCCCCTCGCCCCCTTTAGCAAAGGGGGGTAGGGGGGATTTGAACAGGGATTGACATAGGAGAGTTAAAAGTGCTAAACCCTACTTCGTTAGAATGTGAAATCCCCCCAACCCCCCCCTTTGCTAAAGGGGGGAGATGGGGATTATTAATCTTCATGATTCGCGGCAGGCCAAGGGGCCATGGGAAATTGGCAAGGTGAGGGAGAAGGATGAATTTTCAGGAGTTGATTTTTTCCCTTGAACGATTCTGGGCGGATCAGGGATGTGTCATTCAACAGCCTTACGATATAGAGGTAGGTGCGGGGACCTTCAACCCTGCTACTTTTCTCAGAGTCTTAGGTCCTGAGCCGTGGAGAGTGGCTTATGTGGAACCTTCTCGCCGCCCAACCGATGGTCGATATGGCGAAAATCCCAATCGACTCCAGCACTATTATCAATATCAGGTGATCATCAAACCTTCTCCTCTCGACATTCAGGAGATCTACCTCAACAGCTTAAGGTCCTTTGGCATCGATCCCCTTAAACATGACCTCCGGTTCGTTGAAGACGACTGGGAATCTCCCACCCTCGGTGCATGGGGATTGGGGTGGGAGGTCTGGCTGGATGGAATGGAGATCACCCAGTTTACCTACTTTCAGCAGGCGGGTGGAATCGAACTTAACCCTATCCCTGTGGAACTCACTTACGGAATTGAAAGGATCGCCATGTATCTTCAGGGTGTGGATAATGTCTTCGATCTGGAATGGACAGAAGGGGTAAAATATGGTGATATCCACCATCGAGGGGAAGTTGAATTTTCAAGATACAATTTCGAAGAGGCCGACGTAGAGATGCTCTTTCGTCTTTTCGAGATGTATGAGAAGGAGGCGAAGGCCCTTGTGGAAAAAGAGTTGATCCTTCCCGCTTATGATTACACCTTGAAAACCTCTCATATCTTCAACCTGCTCGATGCCCGTAGTGCGATCAGCGTGACCGAGAGAGTTGGGTACATATTGAGGGTGCGGACTTTGGCGAGGGTGTGTGCTGAGGGATATCTCAAACAAAGAGAAGAGATGGGGTTCCCCTTATTAGCTCGGAGTAGGGGCAATTCATGAATTGCCCGTACAGAGTTCGGAGTAAATAAATCAAAGATCAATGATCAATGGGCAATTGTCAATGTTCAAATATTAATGACTACGGACTACTGACAACTGGCTACGGACGACTGACTTATGACCATGATGAAAGAACTTCTCTTAGAGATTGGGACCGAGGAGATACCGGCTGGTTTCATTCCCCAGGCTTTGGCCGATTTTGAGAGCCTGGCAAGAAGGGAACTGGAGGCCAATCGGATCGATTTCGATGGGGTGAAGGCCCTTGGGACCCCAAGGCGTCTCGTCCTTGTCATCGAGTCCGTTTCAGAGAAACAGAGGGACGAAAAGATAAGAAAGATAGGTCCTTCGAAGCAGGCTGCTTTCGATTCGAAAGGAAATCCCACCAAAGCGGCCATCGGCTTTGCCAAAAGCCAATCGGTTTCTATCGAATCGTTGGAAGTGATTCAAACTGAAAAAGGAGAGTATATCTGTGCTGTGAAGAGAGAGCCTGGGAGGCCAACCCTTGAACTCCTTCCCTCGGTTCTTCCCAAACTGATCCTTTCTATCTCTTTTCGAAAGTCGATGAAGTGGGCAGATGTTTCCATTCGATTCGCAAGGCCTATTCACTGGATCTTAGCCCTCTTTGGAGGAGCGACGATTCCCCTTGAGATAGGGGGTATCCGAAGTGGAAATGTAACCTTTGGCCATCGGTTCATGCATCCCGGTCCTATTCTGGTAAAGGATTTTCATTCCTATCTTCAGAAGATGAGAGAAGCCTTCGTCATCGTTGACCCGGTGGAGAGGAGAAAGCGGATTGAGGAGGAGATGGTTCGAGAAGTAGCTTCCGTTTCCGGAAGGATTCTCAGAGACGAAGAACTCCTCGATGAGGTCAACTTCTTAGTGGAATATCCTGTTGCCATGTGCGGAACGTTTGATGGAGAATTCCTCTCTCTTCCTCGAGAGATCCTTATCCATTCGATGAAAGAGCACCAAAGGTATTTCCCTGTGATTCGTGAAGATGGGAAATTGCTTCCCCATTTTGTGTGCATCAGCAATATCGCCCCAAAGGATCAGAAGGTGATAGTGAAAGGCAATGAAAGAGTCCTCAAAGCAAGACTCTCTGATGCCACCTATTTCTTCCAAGAAGATCTGAAGATGCCACTTGAGCAGAGGGTGCAAGAGCTAAAGAAGGTGGTCTTTCAGGCGAAACTTGGAACCTCCTATGAAAAGATGATCCGTTTTAAACAGTTGGGTTTATTCGTCTGTGATCGGATCGATCCAAAACTCCGGGCATCGGTCGAAAGGGCATCCCTCTTATGTAAAGCAGATTTAGTGACCGGGATGGTCGGCGAATTCCCGAAACTTCAAGGCATTGTAGGAAGGGAGTATGCTCGTCTTTCAGGAGAGGAGCCGGAAGTCGCCGAAGCGATCTATGAACACTACCTTCCCGGTTTTGCAGGAGACCGACTACCTTCGAGTCCGATTGGAGATGTCGTGAGCATCGCTGACAAAATGGATACCATTGTAGGCTCCTTTGGAGTTGGTCTCGTGCCAACAGGAACAGCTGATCCCTTTGGGTTGAGACGTCAGGCTTTGGGAATCATCAGGATCATTCTCGAGAAGAAATACTCACTCTCCTTGGTTGAGTTGATCGAAGAGAGTGAGAATCTATTGAAGGAAAAGATGGAGCATCCTCTCTCTGAAGTGAAGACAGAGGTTCTGAATTTCTTTCAGGTCCGCTACCAAAACTTTCTCCTCGATAATGGATATCCATTCGATGTGGTAGATGCAGTTCTCTATATCTCATTTGACGAATTGCTCGATGCCCAGCAACGGATCGATGCCCTCAGACGTGCAAGGGAATGGAAAGATTTTGACTCGATCGTGATTGGTTTCAAACGGGCGATCAATATCTTAAAAGGGTCTCCCTCTAAAAAAGAGACCGACACGTCCCTTTTCTCAGAAACGGCTGAGAGGAGCCTCTATCAATCCCTTCTCGAGGCAAAAGAAAAGATTGAGCTCCATCTCAACAGAAGGGCCTACGAATCTGCCCTTCTTGAGATGACTCGGATGAAGAGACCGATCGACGACTTTTTCGATCATGTCATGGTGATGGTGGAAGAGGAGGCTATTCGGAATAACCGGCTTGCCTTGCTGGACGAGATCGGTCGGCTCTTTTTAAGAATCGCCGACTTTTCAAAACTCACATAGCCTGAGGAATCGGGCTTGATGATGACACATTGAATATCATCCCTGCGTGATCAATGAGACGAGGCTTTCCACTTTCAAATCTGTATGCTCTGCGATGAGATCAAAATGTGAATCGGCATGAATGAGAACTGCTCTCTCTTTCAAGGCAGAGGCGGCGATAAAAATATCAGGATAGGGAATACCCATTCCCTTTCTCTTTAAGTCAAATGCAAATTTTGAGGCGAGATACCAAAGCGATCTGTCCGCTTCCACATAATAGAGGGCTTCAAGCCTGCTCTTAAGTCTGTTATATTCCTTTTCTGACCTGGCTCCCCCCAACAGCTCAAGTTCTATCATTCCATTGATGGCCACATCACTTTCTAACAGTAGCTCTTTAATTCTTCCCTTTATTGCAGGGTGAAAGTCTTTTTTTAAGGCAAATAACCATGCAGACGTGTCGATAAGCACCATATTATCTTTCGGCTCTCCTTCTTTTCAACTCTTCAAGGGATAGGTCTATATCAAACGACCCGAGTTCTTGCCTTAATAGTTCCCGGTTTCTTTTTCTGACTAACTCTCTAAGTCCTGCTTCGATAACCTCTTTTTTTGTCTTCAGATTTGAAACCCTTAGAGCATCATTTATTAGAGTGTCATCAATAAAAACTGTGGTTTTGCCCATTTACCCCTCCTTTTACCCCGTTAGAAAACCCTGCCATATAAAGTCCCATCTTTTCTAACGGGGTTTACTTCTCTCTGATATTTCTACCTATTACATAATAGAATATTTACAATCTGTATGTCAAGAAGATATGTCAAGAAAATCGATTTCAACAGGTCTAGTCTATAGACTGGAGTCCTGGTTAAAGGGTGTCTTTTTACAAAAGACCACGTAACTCAAAAGAGTAGCTAGGTGTCAGGTCTACACTATTGACAAAGATTTCTGAATGTGGTACAGGAGATTTGTGGGTCGACCTTTAAGAATTGAATACCCAGGCGCCTTTTACCACGTCACCTCCCGGGGGAATGAGCGA
>Ga0315312_1000723_pt1 | contig 32650 bp, 32 predicted proteins | sample TDP7_MG_FD_203629 | JGI IMG/M metagenome (GOLD analysis project Ga0315312, IMG submission 203629) | Freshwater sediment microbial communities from Lake Towuti, South Sulawesi, Indonesia - TDP7 | ecosystem: Environmental > Aquatic > Freshwater > Lake > Sediment | place: Indonesia: South Sulawesi... | reverse complement strand
GACAGGTCAGAAGTTTTTATAGGTCAAAAGGAGGCAATTCTTAATTCTGTTTTTTCATCTCGAAGGGATCGCCGAGCCCAAAAAAAGGCTTCAATGCCGTGCAAAAACCAAATACGTCTCCTACTTCAACAACAATTCGTTTTTCCTCCTAAAAGCTTAAAGCGAGGAAAACATTGCATTTCTTCGTTCACACTAATGTTTATCTGATTCGGTACAGTTTGAGAGCTCTCGAGGTGAAGACGATGTCTAAGAAGAAACCACCGGCAAAGCCGGCCGAGAAGGAGGAAGAAGAGGAAGAGTGGCCGGAAGAGGAAGAAGAAGAGGAAGAATGGGAAGAGGAAGAAGAAGAGGAGTGGTAGATATCTATTGCGGAGCTTACCACTCCAACTTCTATTTTTATTCTTGACCCGAAGCCTCAATGCGAGGATTTCATAGACCAGCGAAACGTTGAGCATGCTCTCCGGAGGTCAGAAAACCCAACCGAAGAGCAGGAAAATGAGTCGGGTGCCGTGAAGATCTACGGTCGCTCTGACAAGACCATCTGCGACTGTGCGAACAAAAACCGAAGGAAATAGAGATATTTTCTATCCTGTATTCATTGAACGGATTTTTCGCATAACCGGGTAAGGTTTCATGATAATTTTTGAAAAATCCGTTCTTAGCCATTTCTCGTAGAAGATGGCTAGTTTCTTTATCGAAATGAATCTTCTGTACAGCTTCAACCGCTCCTCATGTAAGCCTTTTCTATCTATCTCACCCTTAGCAGCCCTATGGTAAAGGTCCCTATAGCCCATAACAACAGCGTCGATTCCCTTTTCTATCCGCATCGTAATCCTTTCCAAGAGTATAGGGATGGACTCGTTATTTACTATCACCATGCGGGGGAAGACCTTTAGGTTTTCACCAGTTTCTTGCACAGACATCCAGAAATGTCTTGCATCAATCAAATTTCCTTTGGTGTCATAGTTTGAGTGCTCTCTACTGAAAGCATACACTGTCCGACACAATCGAATGTAAGGTGCTTTCTTCAGAAGCTTCTTAATCTTGCTCGTCTCCTCTTTTCGTTCAGATTTGTAAGCAAAAACAACTAAGCTTCCAAAATCGGTCAATTTGTCCTTCTTGTCAAACTCCGGTTTTCTGATCTCCCTTAGTCTCTTGAGAAGTACGGGCTGATTTCCTTCAAGAACTTTCAGCACGTCACTCACTTTCTCATCGCCAACTTCCCAAAGAGACCCTACTATGCGTGTACACCCTAGGGCCTTGAGACGCTTAGGTATCAACCTCCTGTTCCTAAACTCTTTTGAAGCCCTATACACAACGTAGAAAACCATTTTCCTCCTCACTTTTCCGTTTCCAAGATGATTCCTACTTTGTCTTTCTGAAAAAGTTTTGGTCGTTTCGGTGCGCTACGTATCCCAACCCTTTTTCTTCGGTTAAGCTTTTCGTTTCATCTGGCATCATATTGGTCCTGAAGACAAATATGTGGGCTTTCTCGAACTGAACGCAAAGTAGATTACTTCCGGTGCTTCTACGTGAGTCCTTCAATGCGATTCTTTTCCTTTACCAGCATTAGGAGCCTGTCTTGGATGCAAACCTATCATGATTTTGCACTTCCAAAGTTGCGAAAAATATAAGATTTTCTTACGGGTTCTTTTAGAGGTGAAAAAGATGGAGTATTCTGGGCGGAATTCGGTCTTCAAAGAGAACGGTATCCAGAAGCTGGAATTTGACTATGTGCCTTCGCGGTTGCCTCATCGTGAGGAGCACATCAAGGGACTCGTGGATTTCTTTAGATTGACGATTGACCGTCCGGGCGTCCTCAGTGAGAGAATCCTCATAACTGGACCCAGCGGGACAGGAAAGAGCGCATCCGCCAAGATTGTCGGAGCCTCGTTGGAGAAGATCGCTAAGAGGCACGGGTTGGACCTTATCTACGCCCATGTGAATTGCCGTACCACCAGTGGCAAGTTTGGCTTGGTGCAGAGCATCATCCGTCAAGCTGCACCTCCATTACCTCTAAGAGGGTACGGAGCAGTTGAACTTCTGCACGCTCTTTGGGATTATCTAAACGAGCGCGACAAGTTTCTTATACTTACGCTAGACGAGATTGACTATTATGTTAGAACTACTGGAGAGGACATAGTTTACGAGATGACAAGGTTAACGGACGCTGTGAAGGGTGTACCCCAACGGATCAACTTCATGTTCATCGCGAGGGATCACTCCTTCATGAACGTTATGAGCCGCGAAACCCTGAGCAGGTTTAGGCCTCAAGAGCGTATAGCGTTTCCGCCCTACTTGGAGAATCAGATCAAGGATATATTGGTCGATCGTGTTACCGAGGCTTTTGTGGAAGGTGCGGTTTCCGAGGAGATTATCGATTTTATCGCTGGCAATACGGCCAAGTACGGCAATGGGGACGCCCGATATGCCATACTCCTGTTACTGTCTGCTGGTTTGATCGCTGAGAGGGACCTGAGCTTGGAGATAATGCCTGAACACGTCCGGGAGGCTCAAGAGAAAACAGACCCGAAAGTCAGCGATGAGGATGTTACGATGTTGCCCACAGACGAAAAATATGTCCTTTTGGCATTAGCCCGGTGTCTGAAAACAGAGAAGGCTGCTGTCCACGCGCCCTTGGAAGAGGTTATAAACGCTTATCACCTAGTCTGCGAAGAGTACAATATTCAACCTGCTGGTAGGGTTCTGCTCCACGCTCTGGTTAAAGATCTAAAAGCCGCCGGCGTAATAACACTAAACGACAGGTTTGAACTGGGACTGAACGGTGTTAAAGCCGAGGTACTGGAGAAGTTTCTTGTCGATATGTTGAAGAGGAAGAGACCTTATGCTCAAACTTAGTGAAGGCGACAAAAAGTTTATTGATACGATTGGAGATCCTGTGCGCCTCAGGATCCTCCTAGCGCTCTGGAAATCCAGACAAGAGCTAAAGATCTACGGGATATGCCGATTGACCGGAGTCGGAAGAAGCTCGGTAAGACGCCATCTAGACAACCTTGTCGAGAATGGATTGGTTATTAGGAAAGTTTACGGGGAGATTGTCTTATACTCTATAAACAAGGACGACCATAAGACAAACGCTTTGACGGATTTCTTCAAAAACGTAGGATTGTAGGCAAGTGAACTTCACGTTCATTCATGAAGCACTTTGATTAAATCACTCATTTCAAAAGAATTGGACAATCAGTCTGGTCGCAAAAGACAATGAGGCACGCTTATCCAGGCTTTCCTATGATGTATATAACCTCAAAGGCCTCGTAAACAGCTGAGATGGCCAGAAATAGAGCTACCAGTGTATAAATCTGGGCGGTTTTCTTCAATCCTGTGAGATATGCTCTCGATCGTTTCTCTTCTCCTATACTTCTTGGCCAGATTACGCCTTTCCAATGAACGGTAGCCCCGAAGATAGCGAAGATGTAGCCCTGTCCCTCCAAGATTAGGGTTAGGAAATGAGGGATCATGGGCGAAGCTAGTTCTGGAGATGTGGGAGCCAGGAGAAGGCCCCACGCCGCGGCTCTTACACACCCCATCACAATTCCGCCGAAGGGTATGACCAAAGAGAGAAGTGTGATGTAAACAAAGGAACCCAGGATCAAGTTGATGGCAAAAGTCAGGGCGGCGGCCAAAGGAAAGTTGCCGCTCATATAGGCTTCAACCACGAAAGGAAAAATCTCCAGAAACTCGGTTCTAACTGTTTGCATGAGTTCTCTTTGAATGTCAGGAAAAAAGTACGCATACGTCATCGATGCGGTAACTAATCCGTAGAACATAGCGTTCAACAGAATATATTCTCTGAAGTCTTGTTTGACCAAATCCAAAGCTTTCATCACATATATGACTCCTTCAATGATCTTCACATCATGGATTTGCCCTCTGCTCATATCTTGAGAGTGAAGAAATTAGCCGGGTGAGGCGAATGGTAGTAGTAAGAGATCGGGAGTATTATCGTTAAAGAAAATAAGTGAAGATGAACCTATACTGCACCCCATTATGTTTCATCTGAATTTGATGCTTCTGCAATCATGGCGACATCTTTGATGCTTAAAGGTCTGTTTGTTGCCTCCAGAACCAGACGCGTCCTCCAGCCACATTCTTCACATTTATATTTTGAAGGAAGTATCCCCATACGACCCCATAGGTCTCCACTCAAGGTTCCTATTCTGCGGACCTTTGGACTCTTACACTTTGGACAGATCTGGATGTCGAGAAGTTTTCCCTCCTTCCTTAGGTCTTCCAAAAGTCCGATCAGTTCAAGGAGCGCCGGACTTTCGTTTTCCTCTTCCTTGAGCACTGTGAGCTGCTTCAGCTCTTTCTTTCTCTTTTTGTTTTCATCTTTTCCCATATAAAGTGCCTCTATGGACTCGAGATAAATAATGTTTCGCATGGCAGGAAAAATAGGTTTTCTGGTACACCAGCACCTTCGAATAAAAGATAGGTTGCCGAGAGATTTCTACATATTTTATATATTTTTGCACGTTTGCCGAAGGTCTCTCTTATTCGCTTGGCGTATCCATTTCTTAAATATGCTTCTTGACAACGTTAAGACACCTACTCAACCCAGAAGGAGGATGGAGAATTATGGCTGAGCCGATATCGCTGGAGGATATTCAAGGCATAGATCCAGCTACGCTTGCAAAGCTCCGTCAGATAGGCATCAACACTATCGAGGCTTTGGCTGCCACATCGATAAGGAAGATAACTGACAAGACAGATATCGGACCAGACGAGGCTTTCCAGATAGTTGCCAAAGCAAGGGAGCTTGTCCACCTAAAATGGGTCACTGCAGGAGAGTTGTATGGGAAGAGAAAGAGCCTCTTGCAGTGCTCTGCAGACTCTAAGAAGATAGACGCCTTTTTGGGTTGAGCTGTAAAGGTTCAGGCATATTGGATGTTTCAAACGAGGAGTAGATCCCTACACTTAGGAGGAAAGCGGAATGCAAAGCCTCTGTGCACCTTCCCTCATCTTCCCTCAACAATCCATTTCAAATCTGAAAACCTTGACTTTTAGAATCGACGAATTAGACGATCTTTTCGGAGGCTTAAGATTAGGCGAGTTAGTTGTCTTCCACGGCTCTTGGATGTGCCACCTACTTTCAGAGTTGTTGTGCGTTCGCAGCCAGCTCCCCTATGCTGAGGGAGGATTAGACTCAACCGTAGTCTTCATCGACGGCGGCAACATCTTCGATCCATACTTCATCTCTCGGACTGCCCGTCAGCTTAGCCTAAACCCTGAGGAAACCTTAAGGAGCATATGGATTTCGAGGGCCTTCACCAGCTATCAGCTAACAGCCCTAATCACTGAGGAACTTCCTAAGATTCTAGACCGGGAGGATTCGAGGCTCATTGTGATTTCAGACATCACCACCCTATTCTGCGACTCTGATGTCGGAATATGGGAGGCGAGGAGAACTTTTAACCGCGTTAGCCTCTTCCTCTCGGAGTTGGTTAAGCAAAGGAACAAAATCCTAGTGGCAACTTCTCTTTCGCCTCGATCGGAGAGGAAGCGGCGCCTGGAGCAATACCTCCTTGGAAGAGCCTCCGTAGTAGCCATGGTTGAGGCTGGCAACCCACATGTGAAGATAACCCTTGAGAGGCATCCGTCCAAGGCTTTGACTTCGACTTCTGTTGAGCTCTTCTCTAAGAAGCCGAGAATTCAGCCTCTGCTGGAGGAGTTTATGGAGGTTTAACCTTGGGCAGAACCGTTCTCTCTTACCGGATGATTCTGGAGAAGGAGATTGAAGAGTGGGAAGGGTTCGTAAGGGCTCTCCGTGCAGACGATAGAGTCGCATTCGAGGAGTTGATGAATGCTTGTAGACGCTACGCTTCAGCTGCTGGTGCTGCTACTAGACCCATACTCGTGGAGGCCATGTTTATGTCCATTCTTCTCAGTCACCAAAAGATGTTGATGGAGATCGAGGCAACCCTTGAAAAACTCAAGTCAACCCTACAACCCAAATAGCGGCGAGAAGGTTAAGGGGTGGATCCTAGACCTGTACCCAAATAAAACAGGAAAGATGGTCGTTTGGATCAAAACGGAGGATGAAAAATGTCTCAGGCTCGTAAATAAGTGGAACCCCTTCTTCTACGTCTCCGCTCCAACCGATGGAGACTTAACCAAGCTATTGAGATACTTGTCCCGAATCGATCTCTCTGCAAAATATGAGTTTGTGGAGAAGTTTGTCAAGCTTCAGGATGTTGATCGATCGAAGGTTCTGAAGGTAACCGTCCCGGATGCTGATGGCCTATGGCCTTTAGCGAGTACGATATGGAGGCTGGGGAATTACGGGAGGTATCGGCTTTGGAACATTGACATACCGCCTTCTCAGATGTATCTGTACGATAGGGACCTTTTCCCTTTGGCTTACGTTGAGGCCACCATTACAGACGAAGGCGTTTCCTGGAAGTTAATGGATTCTGCTAAGAGCGTAGATTATCCAGTTCCACCATTAAAGATTGCGAGGCTTAAGGTTGAAGTAGACAAAGAGGGAAGAATTCCAAGATTTGAAGATCCGATCGCCAGAGTTCTGCTAAGATTTGACGATGAGCTGTTCGCGATCGATTCTGCAGATGAAAAAGAGAAAATTCTCAGGCTTATAGAAACCATTCAAAGGGAGGACCCTGACGTTATAATCACTGATGGTGGAGATTCCTTCCTCTTCTATTACTTAGCTAGAAGGGCTCTCGTAAACGATGCCCTGTCTAACCTCGTGCTGGGACGGGAGAAGGCTAATATCTGTGTCTTAATGAGGAAAGGGACCACTTATTTCTCATATGGGCGGGTTTACTATCGCTCTGCATCACAGAGGCTTTTGGGAAGGCTTCACATCGATCTTGAAGCCTCTGGTCTATACGCACATTATGGTTTGGAGGGCTTGATAGAGGTTGCTAGGACCTGTCGGATTCCCCTTCACAGAGCTTCGAGGGTTACCATTGGAACTTGTATGACGGCGATCCAGCTTTATCAGGCCATAAAAGATGATGTTTTGGTTCCTTGGAAGAAGAGTGAGCCTGAAAAATTTAAGAATGCCATGGACTTGCTGGTGGCGGATAGAGGAGGATTCTACTTCGAGCCTAAAGTTGGGATTCACGACAATGTGGGCGAAATAGACTTCTCAAGCATGTACCCGATGCTGATGCTGAGGAAGAATATTAGCCCAGAGACTGTTAGCTGCGAATGTTGCCCAGACTCATCGAATCGTGTGCCTGAGCTGGGCTACAACATATGTGAGAAACGTGTTGGAATTGTGCCTAAAGTTCTTAAGTTGATGTTGGAAAAGCGGATGTACTACAAAGAGATGCGGAATAAGGCTACGGACCCTGAGGAGAAGAGAAAGTACGACCAGAGGCAGGCAGCCTACAAAATTATTCTATGCACATGCTTCGGTTATCTGGGATATAGGAATGCTCGTTTCGGAAGGGTGGATGCGCATATTGCTGCCTGTGCTTTCGCCAGAAAGACTTTGTTGGATACTGTACAGCTGGCGGAGCACAGAGGCTTCGAGGTCGTTCACGGGATTGTTGATTCACTTTACCTGAAGAAAGAAGGAATTACAGACAGAGACTTCATCGAATTGTGCAGGGGAGTCACTCAGGAAATAGGATTACCTATCTCCTATGAGGGAAGATACCGTTGGATCGTCTTTCTACCCTCAAAAACTCATTTGGGGGTTCCGGTATTGAACCGGTTCTACGGCGTATTTCAGGATGGAGAGGTTAAAGCCAGAGGCATAGAGCTTCGGCGCGGGGACACCCCGAATGTCATCCGGCAGTGCCAAGACGAGGTTATCCAGGTACTGGCTGAGGCGAGAAACTCGGAAGAGTTCATGCAACTCATTCCCGATGCGCTTTCAGTCCTTAGAAAATATGCCAAGAAGATCCTGAATCAGGAGGTTGACCTATCTGATCTTGTCATTAGCAAGCAGATCTCTAAAGATCCTGAGGGATATATCAACGATGTAAATCAAGCAACAGCCGCTAGACAACTTCAGGATCACGGCGTAGAGGTTAAGGCTGGTCAAACCGTGAAATACATCATCACAGATGCTGATAATAAGCATCCTGAAAAACGAGTAACAGCAGTACAACTGATAGACGCAGAAGATCGTTATGATGCTGAAGAATACATTAGGCTTCTAGTTGATGCCCTCTACACCATCCTTTCTCCTTTCGGCTTCGCCAAGGAAAGGCTCATGGCTCAAATATTCAAACAGAATCAGACCATATTGAATCAGCCGCTCGCTAAAAACTTTAATAATCAAATATGAAGAAGTTTCTCCGTGAGATGAAGACTAACAGATTACCGCCAGGCCAGCGTCCAATCGATGCCATTCTGAGGTGGAACATAGATCATCGTGGGATCATTCCTGAAAACCCAAAGATCGATCTGGAAAAATGGAGGCTCACAGTTGATGGAGAAGTTGAAAATCCAGTCAGCTTGACTTGGCAAGACTTTCTCGGCCTTCCCTCTGTTGAATCTACAAGCGATTTCCACTGTGTCGAGGGGTGGAGCGTCATGAGCTGCAAGTGGTACGGGGTCAAATTCAGCACCTTGGTCAATGTTGTGAAGCCTTCAAAAGATGCAAAATATGTGTTTTTCAGATGCTCCGATGGCTATACAACGTCTCTAAACCTCAGAGACCTCCTTGACGACAATGTCCTCTTGGCGCACAAACTCAATGGCAGACTTCTTGAAGAGTCACTCGGCGGCCCGCTCAGACTGATCGTTCCAGACAAATATGCCTATAAAAGTGCAATGTGGGTTCAACACATAAGTTTCACGAAGTCGGAGGAACTTGGGTACTGGGAAAAGAGAGGATACAGCGACAGAGCAGATGTCTGGAAGAACGATCGGTTTACAGGGGAAAGTACCCTTCTGTAAAAGGTCTTCGATCTACGCCACACGATGATAGAACAGCCCGCGACTGTGAACGTGAATTCTCTCATGCGAAGGGCTCAAAGTTCCTTACGGAAGGTCAACAGCCCCATTAAGCAAGTTTTATCAATGATGTGTTTTTGAATAGATGTTGCATATTGTATCTTTTGAGAGCTTGCCAGAGAATCGTGCATACCATCTGGTCATAGGTGAATCCGGCGGCTCTTGCGGCTTCTGGCAGACATGAATGGGCGTCTGGATTCGGGATCATGCCCGGCAGAGGGTTAACCTCCAAGACGCGAGGTCCACCGTTCTCGTCGACCCTCATGTCTATGCGGCACACATCTCGGCAGTTGAGAACCTTGAATGTTTTGACCGCGATCTGGTTTATCGCTCTTTCAAGGTGTTGAGAAATATCCGCTGGGCATTTGAATATCTCTAAGGGCTTTTCAGGCACGTCCAAAATCCACTTCGCTTCGTAGGAGTATATGGGGCTGACCGTACTAGGCAGTTTGTGAAGCAATATCTCAACGATAGGCAGAACAGTAGGCTGGTCGTTTCCGATGAGGCCGACAGTGAATTCTCTTCCAGGAAGGAACTTCTCAACTATCGCAGGCTGATTATAGGTTTCTATGATCCATGAGACCTGATTCCTAAGTTGCGTCTCGTCCTTCACTAGGGAACTACTTCTGATTCCTTTGCTAGAACCTTCATAGAGAGGTTTAACAATTAAGGGGAAACTTAGTTTTCTGTCCAGTTTTTCGTCGGCTCTTCTAAAAACTTGAAAGGAGGGAGATGGAACCCCATTATAACTTAGGATCTGATGGGTCAAAGCCTTGTCTAAGGCCACTGCTAGCGTTAACGGCCCAGACCCCGTATAGGGTATCGCCAGCATCTCTAGTATTGCAGGTATATGAGACTCTCTACTCTCACCTCGTAAGCCTTCAGCTATGTTGAAAACTATATCAGGCCGTAGCTTGGTCAGCCTGTTGTAGACTTCATCGTCAGCCTCTATCTTCTCAACTTCGCACCCGCCTTTCCTCAATGCCTCAGCAATGGCATCTACTGTTTCTTCTTCGTCAAATTCAGCATAGAAATCTTCAGGTATCCCCTCATCGGGGCCGGGTTGTCTTTTGAGGTTGTACGTCAATCCTACTCTGAGCGTCATCTTGTCTCCCTGACAAGTTGGGGAGGAACCTTCAGAGCATGCTCCTCTTCTGCTGCAGGTATTTGGGGGTAGATGAAGACTCTTCCCTGATAGTTCTTGAGAACGACCTGGTCATCATCGATGCTCAGGACATAGTTGGATGGGATGGGGATCTTTCCACCACCACCTGGGGCGTCTATGACGTATCGGGGTACTCCTAAGCCGGAAGTATAACCAGTTATGGATTCGATGATTCTGATTCCAGTTTCAACCCTTGTTCTGAAGTGGTACGTCCCTTTGACAAGGTCCATTTGGAACAAGTAGTAGGGTCTCACCCGAATTTTCAGAAGTTTCTGGACTAGGCTTTTCATTACCTCAGGCTCATCGTTGACGCCTTTGAGAAGAACTGACTGGTTTCCCAAAGGAACTCCAGCATCAGCCAATAGGCCACAAGCCCTTCCGCTCTCGTCTGTTATCTCACGGGGATGGTTGAAATGAACGTTCACATAGACCGGATGATATCTCCTAAGCATATCACATAGCTTCGGCGTAATTCTCTGGGGCAAAGTACAAGGAACCCTCGAACCGATTCTGATGATCTCCACATGTGGAATAGATCGTAGCTTCCCGAGGAGAAACTCTATCTTCTCATCCGGTAGCATAAGAGGGTCTCCGCCAGACAAGAGAACGTCTCTGATTACGGGGTTGCTTCTGATGTACCGAATCTGCTCTAGTAATATAGCCTCAGACAGGTTAACGAAGGGTTTTCCAACCTTCCTTTTTCTTGTGCAGAACCTGCAAAACGTTGCGCATGTGTTCGAGACGCACATAAGAACTCTGTCAGGGTATCGGTGGACCAAACCCGGTACAGGGCTGTCTCCTTCCTCGTTCAATGGGTCTTCAGAACCATATGGATCAAGTAGCTCCAGAGGGCTTGGAATACACTGCTTCCATATGGGGTCTTCTACCTCTTCTATGAGATTAAAATAGTACCTTGAAACCTTCATCGGACAGTTCGCGACGACTGCCCTGAGGCTTTCCACATTGACATTGAACTTGTCCAGAATCTGCTTTGGTCTCGTTATACTATGCGAGAGAATCCGTTTCCATTCTTCACCCATATTGTCTTGCGCGCACACTGTGACACATTATAGTGCCACGAAGAAAATATCGGTTGCAAAACATGCTTTTAAGCTTTTCTGTTTGATCTCAGAAACTTTCTATATCAAAGCAACATGAAGTAGGAAGCCTCATCATGGTACGATCCGTCTTTCGATATCCTGTCTTTCCTTATGCACTCCAATTGAAACCCAGTCTTCTCCGCTACACGTCTCATGGCAGTGTTCTCCGAAAGAGTTTCAATCTCAAGCCTCCTTAGGCTCTTCTTTCTCGCTGTTCTGATTGCCGATCTTATGAGACGAGTTGCGATTCCTTTTCCCCAGTAGTCTGGATGTACGCTGACCCCCAAGCTTGCTACATGTTCGCTGTATCTTCCAAGCTTCCATAGACCCAAAAATCCGACAACATGCCCATCATATTTTGCCAGTAGAATCTCCGACCTTCTGTTCTTTGGGAGATTTTCAAAAAACCTTTTATAAGCCTCGAACTCTTTTTCCAAGTTCCAACCAAAATACTCAATTAGCCATTCTCTAACCTTAGGATGGGACTCTATCTCGACAATTGACCTTACTTCGTCGTCGCTAGGAGGTGTTTCCTTAGCGTTGACTATTTTGAGCTTCAATGCATCCCTCTAGGAAGACATTAGGTAAAGAGTTTTCGCTTAAAAACTTATCTACTTCCCAGAACAATTGTATTCAGAACAAAAGAATGACGGCTAACGGGCAAAAGGAAGTTTCCTTGATGACCACGGGGCTCAAGATTGGAGTATTATTCAATGCGGCAACCCAATCGGCTCGGGGTGAAGAGGTCGATTATATATCTGCCGCTGAAGTGTTAGAACAAGCAGAGGCTGTTCATGAGGCTCTACGAAAACTCGATCTTCAACATCGAATGTTTATCCTCGAAGACGACATTGAGAACCTTGTTTGGGCGTTGAAGTCATACAAGCCCGATGCTATCATAAACCTGTGCGAAGGAGCTTTTGGAGATAGTCACTTAGAGATGAACATACCCTGTTTACTTGAACTTTTGAGAATGCCCTACACAGGCTCGCCACCTCTAACACTTGGAATATGCCAGAACAAAGGCTTGGCTAAACATATTTTGAAGTCCAATGGGATGATGACCCCGAGATATCAAGTCTTGAACTGTTTCGACGAGTGGAAAGGAGAGATTGACTATCCCCTCTTTGTGAAACCCGTGAAGGAAGATGCAAGCCTAGGGATCACTAAAGAGAGCTTCGTGAGAAATGAAGTTGAACTCAGAAACCGTGTGAAATACGTGGTTGAACGGTATGAGCAACCGGTCCTAGTGGAGGAGTACGTCGAAGGAAGAGAACTCAACGTTGGCATTTTTGGGAACCAAAAAGCCGAAGTCCTACCGATTTCGGAAATAATATTCGATTTCAGCGAAGACAAGCCAAAGATAGTGGATTACTTGGCGAAATGGGTCATAGAAAGCGAAGAATACAAGAACACCAGGCCCGTATGCCCCGCAAACTTGGAACCACTTGTCAGATCAAAAGTTGAGATGACCGCGTTGAATGCATACAAAGTTCTGGGTTGCCGTGACTACGCAAGAGTTGATATACGCCTGAGAGATGAGGTTCCATATATTCTTGAACTCAACCCGAATCCAGATATTTCTCCAGATGTGGGTTTCGCCCGCTCCCTAAAAACGGCCGGAATTGCATTTGAAGAATTCATTGAGAGGTTGATCTACTTCGCATTAGAGAGAAAAAGGTGAAAATTTGATACGTCCAGTAGTCGAATCAGGATTCAGCCATTCCGCATTTTTGTAGACCATCAAACCATCAGCAGTCTTGATTGCGTCTTTTCTGTGAACCTCAACATTGTGGCGTTCTCTAGCTCCCATTTTTTGCGTCAATATTCGAATTCAGCCACTTCTTTGTCAATGGTGACCTTACTTCGCACGTGTCGCCCAAAAGTCGCTAGAAGATAGTGTCATCATGACTAGAAGAGAGACTAAGTTTGGGACCCTGAAGAGGCTAGTCTGGCAGTTCAAGGTTAAGTCGTCTTTTCAGGGCTCTATGATTGTTTCTTACGGCAACTTCTGTGACGCCAGCAGCCTCGGCTATCTCCTTCTGGGTTTTCTTCTCGCCACATTGCAGAGCAGCAATATACAACGCGGATGCAACTAAAACCGTCGGGTCGGGTCCAGCTGAAGCATGCTTTTGCTTAGCTTCTTGAAGTATCTTGGCAGCAAGTGCTATGGTCTTACTGGATACGTTGGCTTTCTCAGCGACTTTTGACAAATATATCATGGGGTCAACTATTGGCATGCGTATATCAAGTTCACGAAGTAAGAGCCTGTAATCTCTGGCCACATCGTTCCTGCTAGAAAGGCTAGCCCTAGAGATCTCGCGGAGATTTCTCGGTGTACTTGTTATTCTGCACGCGGCGTACAAAGATGCAGCCACAATAGCGGCTATGGTTCTACCACGTACTAGTCCTTTGTCTAGGGCTTTGCGGTAGATCACGGCCGCCTTCTCCTTTACAGGCCCTGGAACAGAGACTTTATCCGAAATGCGGTCAAGCTCCGCCATGGCCTGTACGAGATTCCTTTCGATAGATGAGTGGACTCGAGACCTATATTGCCACTTCCTCAACCGCCACATCTGAAGCCTGGTTGAAAGTGGCAGCTTTCGGCCGAAAGCATCCCGTTCGATGCTGCTTATCGACGTGGACAAACCCTTATCCTGAACCGAATAGGATGGTGGTATGCCGACGCGGCTTCTGGAGTCTTTCTCTTCTTGTGTAAAAGCCCGCCACTCTGGACCAGCATCCATCATCAAATCTTGAATAACCAGCCCGCAATTCCCGCAAATGTTCTCTCCGGTCTCATAATTACGAATCAGATTTGTGCTTCGGCACTCCGGACATCTATCGTTCAAGAGTTGGATAGTGTTTTCATCCATTCTTACTCACCTCTATGTGTAGGATGCGAGCAGATGAGGTTTGCAAACCAGAAATCATCATATGCGTCGGGCATGAAATGAGTTCTTTTTCATATGAAAAATCCATCATCTTACATATAAACCTTTCGGTCGACTGTTTTCATCCACAGCTATGCCTTTTCTCTCGAAAGGGTGCTAAGGGTTTCGAACCCTATGGATCAAAGCATAAATCGTTGTTCTCCAAAACCTTAGCCGGATTTTTTGTTTCCCAATTTGATCCCAGTTTCTGAACTGCAGAAACACATATCGGTGACTTTGGCAGGTAAAAGCCCATCCATGCGCCTTTGTCATTATCGCAGATCAGGCTTTGGGCTGCATATATTCAGTCAGCTTCTCCTGATATAGGATGTTCTTTAAGAGGCAGCTAGTGTTTATCCACTCCTTAATCCCTATGGTGAACCTAGAGTTTGCGTAGTTCAGGGCTTCGTCCAACGTGCCAAACCTCTTGGCATCCCTCCTTAAGGCTTCGCGGACGCATTCTCTGTTTATCCAGACACCAAGGGGCGTTATGAAGCCTGGATGAATCTCCCTCATCGCAACGACTCCAGCTTGTCTCCTTTGAGAAGCAAGGTACTCAGCTGCTGCCAGTCTTACAGCGTAGTAGCATCCCCCAATAGAAGCATAGGAAGCCCTGCCTTTGTATCCCTCCCAGTCGCCTCCCATAGATATGTTCAGATTTTCAGGGTTCCAGGCTGTTCCTGGGTACCAAGCTTCAATCCACTCATAGCTCCAACTTGACGGTAACAGAAGTACAACAAAACGGTTCCCAAGGTAACTGTACTCATGAACTCGATACTCGTCTATTGGGCTCTTCCCCTTTATCTGGTTGTCGATGAGGCGATTAGAGATTATTGAGTCGACGGCGGTTATGCTCCACCTTGTCGGCACAATCCGTCGATCCTTCTTAAGTCCGAAGGCTCCGATGCTGAAGGCTCTTTGAATCCTAGATACCGGAATATCTCTAGCATAAAGGTCGATTAGGGCTTCTTCAGCCTTGAGATCCCAGTCGCTGTATGCTTTGTCCATGTGGGGATCGACTCTGATGTCGCCGACCTCTAGATTCTTCAAGATTGCTGACGGTCCCATAGGTTGAACATCCTCGTCTAGGAGGATTCTTCCTCCAGGCTTCCTTCTAAATGTGGCCTCGGTATCGACAGATCTCCTTGAGAGGGCTAACTCCACCGTTTTATCCATGAACCTGCCAGCCTCATCTGGCTTCTTTACGTTAACCCTAAACTTACTCCTGACAAGTTTGGTTCTAAAGTCCACTATCTCGTCTACGGTCTTACCTACCCACGCCTCGGGAGCGTCTAAGACAGATGTGTCTCCTACGATTGGAGGAACCAAGGGGCCTGCGTAGACATACGGATAGCCAATGCGTCCTACAAAGATGCCCGGAGGCGAAGACCCCACAACTTGCTCGGTATTGACTAGATTCTTGACCTTCAAGAAAGAGTAAAATTTGAGCAATGCCGGACACCTGGGCTTTCCGCATAGCTGCCTGCTTCCCCTGCATACCAGGCATAGGCTTCCTTGGCGAGCTTGGAATTTTAGGTCGCCGTATCCCTCAGGGTTTAGGTCTCCAGCTATCTTTACGTCACTTATGAGATGCTCGACCCATGGAATCCGTCTCTTAACCTTCTTGATCAGTTTCCTATGGAAGATCTTCCTCAATGCTTCTTACCGTTCAGTGTAGAATTGAAAGATGACGCTATTATATTCTTTGGTTCAAGGATTTTTTCCTTCATTGATGTTTAGGATTGCTGATGCCGTGTTTCGCCCATATGTTACATGTTCCTTCGATAGAGACCATGCAGGGTCCCTTAGGTGTGTAGAGGGTACAAGCCTTCATGAACAGTGGGCATTCAGCCGGTTTTATCTTTCCGATTATGACTAAGTGGCATAGACAACCAGCTAGCAACTCTCTGCCATGTTCGGCTCTTAGGTTGTACTTCCTTTTTGCGTCGTGTTCGTGGAAACCCTCCTTCAGCACCAAAGCCGAGGAGGGTATGCGACCCAGTCCCCGCCAATATCCACTTGCTACATCAAAGGCTCTTGCAAGGAGCAGTTGGGCTTTCACATTTCCTTCAGGGTTGACTGACCGGACGTACTCATTTTCTAGTCTGGCTTTGCCTTCCTTTACCTGTCTGAGCAGCATGAGAATGGCGAAGAGAACATCTAGAGGTTCGAATCCAGCTATGGCTATCGGCATCCTGTAAGCTTGCGGAAAGATTCGATAAGGTTCCAGTCCAATTATGGTGGAAACATGGCCTGGCGCAATGAAACCGTCTATCTGTAAGTCGCCTATCCCAAGAAGCAGCTCCATCGCAGGCGGAATCAATCGGTGCACAACAAGAAAACTTAAGTTACTAGGTGGTTTCTCCAGAACTTCAGCTGCGGTGGATGGGGCTGTAGTCTCGAAACCTAGGGCGAAGAAGACGAACTCTCTATTTTGTTCTCTGGTGGCTATCCTTACAGCGTCATTGACGCCATAGACAACTCTGACATCGCCTCCCTGAGCCTTAGCATCTTGCAGTGACATCTCAGATCCGCGGACACGGACGACATCGCCGAAGGATAAGACACTTACCCCCGTTAGGGCCAATGAGACGGCGTTTTCAATCTCGGCTGCTGGAGTGATGCATACGGGGCAGCCCGGTCCAGCTATGACATCAATATTCTTTGGCAGTAGCGATCTAAGCCCAAAATGGGTGATGGTCCACTCATGCGTACCACAAACATGACAGAACCTTATGTCATGATGCAGAGATGAAGATATTCTCTCGATGTTGGCGACAGCCTTCTTAGCCAGTGCGGGGTCTCTAAACCTCAGCCAGTTCTTCATCCCCATCACACAATCATCTTTACTCTCTTTATTGTGCACTCTTTCCCGTCGATGATTTCGACAATATTTCGGCATCTTGGGCACAGAAGAGTCGGGATTGGAACGTGATACATGGGATCATCTTCGTAGTTGAGTTTTCCTTCAAATCCGCATCCTCGGCATCTAACGGTTCCTTCTTTCTTCTTCATGTGGAGACGAGACTTCTCCAGAACCGTTCCCTTACTCAGAGCTTTATACCAGAACCTCACTTGTTCGGGATTCAGAAAGGTTAGGCTGCCCAGAACCAAGTGTACTTCAACAACTCTCTTGGCCTCCCGTTTGTTAGCTTCTTTCAAGATGCTTTCAACGATCCGCGTCGTCATCGAATACTCATGCACTTTTGATAGCCCCAGCGGGATTCTGTCGATATTACAAACCTAAAGCTTTAACTACTTCCGATACACCTTCTCCGCTTCTGCAGTTAGTCGGCACCGAGACTGCTTTGGGGTTAATAGATCTAACGTGAAGTCTGAGCTCGTTAACATCTACTCCCATGGCTTCAGCCAGGTCTGTCTTATTTATTGAAACAACATCGGCGTCCATGAAGATGAAGGGATGCTTAATTACCATGTAGGGGCCTTCTGTTACGCTGATTACTACGATCCTCTTTTCTGATCCTATGGGGAACTTAGCTGGACAGATCAAGTTTCCAACGTTTTCTATCAAAAGGAGGTCAATCTTACTTAGGTCGACTTTCCGCAAGGCTTTTGAAACAAGGTTCGCGTCCAAGTGGCATTCTTTGCCGGTATTTATGGGGACAGATTCGACTCCGTGCTTAGCTATCATCTCAGCATCGATGGTTGTGGTCAAATCTCCCTTAAAGACGGCTATTCTATACCCGTCTTTCAGAATCTCAATCATCTTCTCAATGAGAGAAGTCTTCCCGGATCCGATCGAACCCATAACATCTATAGCCCTAACGCCGTATTTTCTCAGTTTCTTTTTGTTCTCCTCCGCAAGCCTCTCGTTTGCCTTAAGGATGTTGACATCCAATTCGATATCGTAGATTTCTCCTTCTTCAGCTTCCACAACACCCTTCATATCCGGTTTCAAAGAACAACCCCTCCTTAGACCTCGGTCTTTCCGGATTGCCTTACAGCAGATTGGATTCTCGAGACTCGTTCAGGATCTGGTTCCAAAGTTCAAGGGTCTCTTCAGCTGCCTTTTCGTCGATCACTTGGATGGCGTAGCCAGCGTGAACGAGAACGTATTCGCCGACTTTAGCGTCAACGAGCAGGATGCTGGCTTCTCTAATAACCCCGTGACCGAAGTCAACTCTGGCGGTTGACTCCTCAATTGAGACGACTTTTGCAGGTATTGCTAGGCACATTTTCCAGCATAGAATAATTTACCCTAAGATTAAAACCTTTCATTTAAGGACGAATTTGCTGCAACGACTGCCTGTCCGAAAGAGGTTCCTCCGTCACCAGGAGGGACGTCATGATGGACGACGAAGTTCAAGCCTCTGTCTTCAACAATTCTCTTAATCGTCATTGTTATGTGCTGATTATAGGCAACGCCACCTGAGAAACCTATGACCTTTGCCTTGAGCCGATCTGCCTCTTCCAATGCGAGCTCAGCCAAGCCTCGAGCGATATAAGACTCTGCGGAATAAGCGAGGTCCCTTACTAAGTGATGATCACTTTCTCTAAAGACATCTAGAACCAAGGAGGTTGTGTCCAGAATGTTGCCAACGATCTTGGGTTTGAGGCCTAGCACGTCCGTGCCATTGATAGCTGCTGACTCCAGCTTCATGGCAGGTTCACCCTCGTACGTTCTCTGGTAGCATACGCCCAAAATAGCTGAGATCGCGTCCAATATACGACCACAACCCGTAGTTTCTTGGAACATTCCTCGCTCCAGCTGCCTAACTACCACTTCGACCTCTCTAATTCCGTGGGTGAAGTGCTCCTTTCTTGAACCGAGCCAGCTATCAATGTCTATTGTATTATGTAGAATCCCAGCGGCCATCCTGAGTGGATAGCGAGTCGCCAAATCGCCCCCGACTAGGGGCTGTTTCTGAAGGTGAGCCAAACGTTTGAAGCCCTCAGAGTTGCAGTATAGTATCTCCCCTCCCCAGGCCTCGCCGTCTGGGCCATAGCCATAACCATCACATGCTATGCCTACCATCTGGTCAATGTTACGCTCGGCCATTAATCCAGCGATATGAGCGTGATGATGCTGAACAGGGATGACGGGACAATTGAACTTTCCTCCGAGATCTTGGGCCAACCGTGTCGTGTTGAATCTTGGATGCAAGTCGCAGGCCATGACTTCAACCTTGCTGTTTGTTAGGTTTATTAAGTGGTCTATGGTATCTCTGAGAAACTGAAGAGCCTCAAGGTTCTCTACATCACCCACGTATTGTGAGATAAAGGCCCTGTTTCCTTGGAGGACGCAGGCATTTACATTCTCCTCAGCCCCGACGGCTAACACGCAACGGTCAGAAGAAGAATTTAGCACGATAGGCTCCGGAGCGTAACCCCTTGACCGACGGATTATGCTGGGCTCTCTTCCATGAAGCCTAACCACAGCGTCGTCGCATCTGTAGGCTATCGGCCTATTATGGAGAAGGAAGTAGTCGACATCGCCACCAAGCCTCTTTATAGCTTCGTCTTCATCGATAACTATGGGTTCGTTGGGTGGGTTGGCGCTCGTCATAACGAAAGCGGGCTCTCTAACCTCGTCAAACATCATGATGTGTAGACCTGTGTACGGAAGCATCACGCCTACGTTGTGGAGTCCTGGCGAGATTAGATCAGAGAGATAATAATCTTCATTCTTCCTCAGAAGAACGATCGGTCTAATGTATGATCTCAAGAGCCTAGCCTCGTCCTCTGAAACCTCTGCAAAGGACTTCACGGCATCCAGGTCTCTAGCCATAATGGCGAATGGCTTTTGAGATCTATGCTTAACCTTTCTCAATCTGGCAATCGGATCGGATCTTATTGTGGACGTCGCTACGTGAAAGCCGCCATTCCCTTTGACCGCAACTATGTAACCTTCTTCGAGGAGTTTTCCAGCTTCTCTTATAGGATCTTTGCAAGCTAGAGGTTCTCCGCGGCTCGTTGTGAGGTGCGCCTTCGGTCCGCATCGACTACAAGCCACGGTTTGTGCGTGGAAGCGGCGGTCAGACGGGTCAGTGTATTCTCCTGCGCAAGAGTTGCACATCGGGAAAGATTTCATGGTCGTGTTCGGGCGGTCGTATGGAAGATGGTCGATGATCGTGTACCTTGGACCGCAGTCCGTGCACGTTATGAAGAAGTAGTTGTATCGCCTATTTCCGGGATCTCGGATTTCCTTGAGGCATTCATCACAGATCGCTGCGTCCGGAGGGATGATCGATCCAGAGAGGGTATACATTTCAGAGCTTCTCCGAATTCTGAAACTCTTGTACTTGCCCTTGCCTCTTGAGAAGTTCACATAGATGTCGTATATCCGTGCGAGAGGAGGATGGTTTCCCCTTAAGTCCTTCAAGAAAGTCTCGATTGAGGCTTTCTCTCCTTCAACAACAATGTCGACGGCTGCGTCTCCACGGTTCTGGACGAATCCAGCGAGTTTGTTTCTTAACGCCGTCCGGTAGACAAATGGACGGAAACCGACTCCTTGAACGATACCAATGACCCTGATCTCAGCAAGCAAAGAGGACCGCATCCCAACCTATTGCTATCGTTCGTGAAGTTAGAAGTCTGAATGCAGGATTTTCTCTGCTATCGCCTCACCGACCTCTTGGGTTGTTGAGGTTCCGCCTAGGTCGTACGTTCTGACCTTGCCTTCGCTGAGAACGTTTGTCACAGCCTTCTCTATGATCTCGGCTGCTTCTCTCTCATTTAGGTACTCCATCATCATCTTCGAAGCGAGAATCATCGCAATCGGGTTCACTTTGTTCTGTCTGGCGTACTTCGGCGCCGAACCGTGAACAGGCTCGAACATCCCGTAACTGTCTCCGATGTTGGCTCCAGCCGCTAGGCCTAATCCGCCCACTATCTGAGCGGCCTCATCAGATAGGATGTCGCCAAACATGTTCGTGGTGACGATCACGTCGAACTTTTCAGGCTCTTTGATAAGCCTCATCGCCATAGCGTCTATGTGAACATCGTCTACACGGACCTCTGGGAATTCCTTAGCCACATCCTGGATGGCTTCCATAAAGATCCCATCGGTCACTCTGAGTATGTTCCTCTTATGAACGGCAGTGACATGCCTCTTTCGGTTTGATGCTGTTTTGAAAGCAAGTCTGGCAATTCTCTCAGAAGCCTTTCTGGTGATCACTCTCAAGGCGACACCGAACCCGGGCGCAACTTCGAACTCGTTGCCGATATACAATCCCTCAGTATTCTCGCGGAGTATAATCAAGTCAATATCGGGCTTCAAAGAGGTAACACTTGGCAACGTCCTACACGGCCTTATGTTAGCATAGAGGTCGAAGGCTTTCCGAATGGTCACCGCGACGCTGGGAGGTGAACCGGGCTCCTCAGGCGTGGTCATAGGACCCTTCAAGCAAGCGTCAGTTTTCCTCAACATCTCTAACGTTTCGGATGGAAGATTTGTTCCATACTTATCTACACAGTTTAGGCCAGCTTTGCCGTAGACAAATCTTAGTTCTAGGTCTCCTAGAGCCTTCTGCGCAGCGTCTAAGACCTTTAGCGCGGCATCAGTTACTTCTGGACCCACGCCGTCGCCAGGTAAGACCGCAATATTATACTTTTTCGCCATCTTCGGACACCATCTATCTCTAACAAAGTCGTCCTAAACTGTGGCCGTTTCTTTTTTGCTAGATTAGGCATCATCTCTGTCAATGTCATTTGAAACCAACTTCAATTATTTAAATTGAACCTGTCCCGTAAGATCGGTTAGGTGTAGTAGGCTAAACTGCTTGTGCCGAGTTTAGCATTGTGAAAATGTAAGCCTCAATTCTATACTTTTTATGACACTTGAATTGTAAGAAAATTCTACTATAACTTTAAGCAAGTGCTACTTTAATAAGATTTGTGCTTCCGCTCGTTACGGAAGGGATTTTAAATTCCTATGCAATATTGGGATATTAATAAGAAGGATTCCGCCATTCACATGCAAAATCAAATATGAAAACGGTGTCTCTAGTTGAACGAAAGGGTTTTAACTTCAATCTTGGCAGTTCTAATAATCCTGCTGATGTCTCCAACCACTGCATTTAGACAATCTATGGACAATGAAGTAAGTGACTTGGGAGACCATTGGTGGGATGACATGGTAGTGGTTGGCGTACACGCTTTCAACTGGATGACAGTTGATAGGAGCTACGCTACTTGGGATGAAGTCTTTAAGCCCCTGCACATACAGTTTCTGGATAGGGCTACGGGCTTCAATGATCGGAATATTGTTTCGCCAGACACCTGGGTAATATACTATGCCCATTCCAGAGATGTCAAAGTAGCGACTTTTCTAATTCTCACCCCTATACAGCCTCCCATAGGGACATGGGTTGACCCATACGAAAACATGGTAACAAATCCCCTGGAAGGCGGTGGCGGGAGGATGCTGGATGGCTCGCTTATACCGAAAGACATTCATTGGGTTATGTCGATCAACAACCCGTACTGGCTTGAGTTTCAGGCACGCTCAGCTAAGCGGTTCCTTGAACTCGGAATGGATGCGGTAGATATAGATAACATTTGTGTTACGCCATTCAGTCAAGGAGGTGATTTTTCCATATGGTCGGCTTACTACTTTAGAGAGTACCTAAACGACAGGTACTCACATGAAGAATTACGGAACCTCGGCATCCATAACATAACATCATTTGACATTAGGGAGTACATTCTTGGAAGCTATTTTCCAAGAAGTTGGAAAGTAGTTTCGAGTTTAAAGCTAACGTTAACTAGTGATCTCCTTCAAGGCTATGACATATTAGTGCTCGGGGCTCCTTGCGGAAAATTCTCTGACGATGAGATCCGAGCGGTTCAAGAATATGTGTCCAATGGAGGATCTCTGTTCGTTCATGGTGATGCCTATGTTCCGTCAGGGGTGAACGCCCTGTTAGATGTCTTTGGTGTAGCTATGAATGAAGGTGCTTTGGAAACAGAAGATTGTCTCTGGGACAAAGCCAGCTTTGAAATAACGAGCATTGACAAAGACCATAATGTGACAACGGGAATAGATAAAATAGTGATTAATTGGGGGACATCACTAAGCGTCTGGGCCGAAGACGCGACAATTCTAGCTTCAACAACTTCTGATGTATGGCTTGAAGAAAATGGCGATAATGTAAAGAGCAATCAGGAAGAATGGGGACCTCATATCTTCATGGTCGCGTTAAAGTACGGGAAAGGAAAGATGGTGGTAATGGGCGATGATGTGCACGACTCGATATACTGGTCTTATTCGAGGCTCATAAAACAGGCGATTTTATGGCTTGGCGGGCAGGAGGGCGGAAGTGCTCTATTCGATGAAGCGCATGGCGAGCGAGTGACGCTATCGCATGAAGAAGCGAGGAAAAGATCTCCCGAGCATCCAGAGTGGATTTACTATGGGATGTTCAAGCAAGATCTGGAGGCTTTTGCGTATCAAGCAGATGTCCATGCCCCTGCTGGATATCCTATAGGTGATCTCATCATAAGAGAGTTCATCAAGTTTCAACACGCATCCCATATAGATTTTGTAAGGAAATTGAGAGGTGAGGTAAAGGAGTATGCGTCAATCAACGGGAGAGATGTACCTATATTTGGTAATCAATGGCTAGGAACTATGGATAATATTCTACGCGATATGGGTTTCGGCTCCATAATCATAAGCCCATATTTTGATATCATCCAGATTGAGGCGGTTCCACCTACGGTTCCACCATGGAATCGCCTAACATCAGTTTACAAAATGGGCTTAGCTATGGGCGAGTACAAGAAGCCTGTGTGGTTGCAAGGGGCCTTTTATGGAGGAATGTATTCAACTCCAGGTATTCCTAAGATATCAAAATACTCTATGAACATAACTAGAATAGGCGTTGCAGAGGCATACATGTGTGGGGCAATAAGAGAGCTTGACTTAACAGGATGGCCAGGCTTCCCTGCTGAGGCTGGGACATTTGTGATTGATCGTAAAGTTCCAGATGGCTTAAAGCGTTATGCCGACTTCGTCTGGGAGAACAGAAACTACTTTGGGAAACCTAGTCCTGCATCTAGGATTGCGATTATATACTCCATACCAACCTTCATGTGGCATCTCTTCCCAACCTTCAATGTATACCCCGAAGTGCAAAGAAAATCCCTTCTCGGGTTTGCGAGAGCCCTTGAAGACCTTCACACACCTTACGATATATTAATCTTCGGCCACCCAGACCTATGGGACGACTCCGCGATGCTTTCGATGCTTTCCATGTATGATGTTCTGATACTGCCTAGTATCGACTGTATGACCAGGGAGCAGATAGCAAAGATCAAGGAGTACGTGGAGAAAGGAGGAGCCGTTATCGCAAGCGGTGCCTTACCAGCTAAGGATGAGGATTGGGGAAATCTTACGGAAAACCTAGACAAGCTGTTTCAAAACTATAAGAATGCAATATATCTTGAGAACGCTCCAGAGATTCGCTACTATGACGATATATTAAGACGAGTTCAACCGGATCGAGAAACCTTGGAGAAAATTTACAGCGCCTTATCTAATGCATTTAACACGAAATTACCTATAATCACTGATGCCCCACCCACCGTTGAAATGAACCTTCTTAGGAGGAATCAAACGCTTATTCTCCACATGGTTAACTACGACTATAACATTACTAATGATCACGTATCTCCAGTCGAGAAGATCACGGTGCAGATGAAATGGGATGAAAAGGACAAACCTGTCCAAGTGTTCTTAAAATCGCCCGATCTTGAGATGATGAGGCTTCAGTGGTCGATAAGGAATGACTACTTGGTGCTGAACATACCGCGGGTAAACATATGGAATACTATTTTCGTTAATCCTGACACTCGTCCCACCGTGGAAATAGAAGCGCCAAGTGAAAATAGTACCGTCAGCGGTGTAGTAAGCATATACGGCACTTACTCAGATTTCGATAACGACGTTTCTAGAATTTGTGTCAGCATTGATGGTGATCCATGGGTCGATGTATCATGGGCTGATGGTATTTGGACCTACAATTGGCACACAACGACATCAACGGCTGAAGGAAAGCACACCATAAGCGTCGAGGTCATAGACGATGCCGGAAGCATTAGCGAGGATTCCGTAGAGTTCATTGTTAGACTGCCGCCTGTTGCGCTGCCTACTATTCCGGTTCCACTCATCGCAGGAATAATTGTTGCCGTGACGATCATGGCGGTAATAGCGCTCATTCTAAGAAGAAGGCGACCAACGTCACAATAGACTCTTTGAATTTCTTGGAGTTAACGGCTATTCAGGGGTATGACCACTATCCCTCTGCTATGGACATATTCTATTACTGAGCCAAGCTCAAGACAACGTGTCCTCAATGCAACTTGTTCCAAATATTATTCCGAAAGTGTCGACACTGCTCTTAGTAGCTAGGTCTATCGTTTTGAGCAATTGTGATCTGATAACAGGGTTCAGTCCAAAAATGATTAAATAATCCCTTGTATCTTTGTCTTCAGCGACATAGGGTGAACCAATGGACATAGAGACAAAGATTGATTTGATCAAGCGGCCTCCCACAGAGGAGATTTTGGTAGAGGAAGAACTCAGACAACTCTTGAAGACGAACGAGCATCCTCAGCACTATATAGGTTTTGAGATTTCTGGGCTGTTGCATCTAGGGAATCTTATGGTCTCCGGTTTCAAGATAAACGATTTTTTGAAGGCAGGAATAAAGTGTCAAGTCTACCTTGCAGACTGGCACAGTTTCATCAACAATAAGTTTGGAGGCGATTGGGATAAGATTCTGAAGGCTGCAAGATACTATGAAGAGGCTTTTAGGTTTTTCTGTCCTGGAGCAAAAATCGTCTTAGGTTCTGACCTGTACCACAGCAACGACGAATACTGGAGAAGGATACTCAAGTTTTCTAAGCATATGACGATCACAAGAACCTTAAGGTGTATGACCATAATGGGTAGAAGCGAATATGAGAAACTTGATCTTTCTCAGTATTTTTATCCGCCAATGCAAGCAGTCGACGTGAAAGAGATAGGGGCGGACATGCCTCATGGCGGCATGGATCAGAGAAAGGCTCATGTACTAGCAAGGGAAGTCTTTCCAAAAATGGGTTGGGAGAAGCCGGTTGCGGTTCACCACCATCTCCTAATGGGAATAGCAAAGCCGGTTGAACTCAAGTCAAAAGACAAACTAGAGCAAGTTATAGCGAGCAAGATGAGCAAATCAAAACCATGGACTGCTATATTCATCCATGATACGGAAGAGCAGATAAAGTCAAAGCTGCAGAGAGCCTGGTGCCCCGAGAAACAAACTCAAATGAACCCTATATTAGAAATTGTGAAATACGTGGTATTCCATGAAAAAGAGTCTTTCGAAATACAAAGGGAGTCCAGGTTTGGAGGTTCCGTAGAATTCCAGAACTACGAGGAATTGGAAAATGCCTACAGAAAAGGAGAGATTCACCCAAAGGACCTGAAAGAAAACGTTGCAGAGAACATATCCGAGATTACGGAACCCATCAGAAAACATTTCGAGAAACATGCTGAGTTCTTAGAAGTCTTCAAATCAGCAGAGATCACAAGGTAGTCGCTCTTCAAGCCCTATTCATAAAGAACCAAGAAATCTCAGTGTCGGCAACGTTTCTCCTTTCGAGTTCGGTTAAACTTCTGTCTGGAGTCCGCGTAGTTCGGAAATTCGAGAAAAGTAGGTGAGCAGGGACAAGATGAGAGCTTGGTTGAGATTACGGGCTAAATCGCACATCCGCTCGGAGTTTTCCGTGCTCTTGACTAAATCCCTTTTCAACAGGGAACTCCGTAACTCCATACTAAGAGAACCCTGACGAAGATTTATAAGTGAATGACCGAAGGTTATCTAGCATAGAATTTGAGGGGATTGAGAAAATCTCTGAGGAAGTGTTTCCGATAAAAAAGGCGATTCCCGTAATAGTTGTGACATGGATTCTATCACTGGTTTCAACTGTTGCCATAGTTTATATCGCGCCAGATTTCTTTCCTATCAAAACACATCAGATAGCTGATAGCGCGATTATATCAGTTAAGATTGCCGATGGAGCCATTATAACGACGAAACTAGCCGATGGATCTGTGATATCTGCAAAGATTTTGGATGGAACCATAACAGCAGTAGATATGGCTGACGGATCAATAGTAACAGCCAAAATTGCGAATGGAGCTGTGACCTCGGACAAGGTCGTGAATGGAGCTGTAACTTCAGACAAGATTGCCAACGGAGCAGTGACCTCGGACAAAGTTGCTGAGGGAGCTGTGGTTTCTATAAAACTAGCTAATGGTTCCGTTACCTCTGCGAAAATATTGGACGGAGCTATAACTTCAGCAGACTTGGCCAATGGCTCCATCATCACAACTAATATTGCAGACGGGGCGGTAACCACGGCAAAGATTGCAGATAGAGCGGTTACGAGCGATGAAATCGTTGACAATGCCATCGTGACGATTAAGTTGGCTGATGGATCAGTGACCTCAGCGAAGATCTTGGATGGAACAATCACGGCAGCGGACCTGGCTACGAGCTCAGTTAGTACAATCAAGATCGCTGATGGTGCAGTTACGAATGTTAAGTTGGAAAGCAAAGCAATTCCGTTCAATTCCACATATAGTACAGACGCGGATTCGACCCGGTCAACAACCTTCAAAGATATGCTTGACATGTCAGTAAGTATAACATTGGGGAGGAAAAGTCACCTACTAATATTGTTCAGCTGCAACGCTTACCAATCGTTATCAACAGCCTCCATCCTGATTCGGGCACGAGTTGGAACGCTTGATGCTCAACCAGGATCAGTGTTTCTGCTCTCTAATAATCCAGCATCTAATGGCGCATACGCTTACAATTTCTATCTACCAAACGTTGCGACCGGAACCTATACTGTTAAGATACAATGGAGTGTGTCATCAGGCGAAGGACATGTTGGAGATCGAACCTTAACTGTGATAGCACTGCCCGCGTAATCGCCGATCGTTCAGTTCTATGCAAAATAATCCCAGTTTTTTCCAACTTTAACATAGCATAAGATTGAAAGTCTGTGTCTGAGGATTAAACTTTTATCTGGTATAGGAAAAATAGTTGAATGAAGGAGGGAAGCTTATGGTCCTTGCTGGTAAGGTCTTTAAGCTGAGCGAGCAACTTTCGCTATCCGATATGGCTTCTAAGCTGGATAATTACAGGACTGAGGAGACCTATGAGGAAGGAGAATATAAGTTTAGCCTGATCACGGAGATCGCCCATTTGACACCCCGTAATGCCATCTTAACGGGCTTGTATTCTCACGACTATCTGGTCCACATCTTGCATAGGGGGAGGACGATTCCGCAGCCCAGAACAATTGAGACCTTGTTCTGCTTTGCCGTACATCGGGATGGAACCCTCTTGACTGTTGTTGAAAAGAAGAGAATAGCGAACAATATCGCCAATCATCTCAGCCGGTTGATCTTTGAGAAAATCGGCGGCATCACGGAAGCTCGGATTCCACCTGAGACCCTGCGCGAGTTCCACCTCAAGAACCCAGAGGATACTAAGATCACTTTCTTCGATAATGTCGACATACCTAACATAGATAAGCTCTCTCTTTACGGTCCAGACTTGGTTGGAACCAGCCTATTCGAGGATTACTCTAAGCACGGAGACCTATGGTACATTGTGGCGAGATCTAGAGAGCACGGATATATTGTCGGGGTAACCCGCGATGCGTGTGTCGTCATCTTCAACGAGAACGACAAGCTGAAATACTTGGACTACGTGAGAAGAGAAGTCTACCCTCTGATCCTATGACTTACCCACACCGACAATGGACATGCAATTGGAATACTTGGGGAGTTGTCGTGTCTCAAGATATTACGAAGCTCACCGAAGAAATTCTTTCTGAAGCCAAATCCGCCGGAGCATCCCTCGCAGGTGTCGGAGACCTCAACCTATTGAGAGAACTCCCAACTTTCGGCGGGCTATCCCTAGACAAGTTCACATGCGCGGTCTCAGTGGCAGTTGTCCTACCCAGCCAAGTTATTGAGATGATAACGGCGGATGATCCCGGAATTTTATACGCGTGGGCCTACAAGACTGGAAACCTCACTCTTGAGAACATAACGTTCAGGGTAGCGTCGAAGATCTCTGGTTGGGGATACCGTGCTCTCGTCATTCCTCCCAGCATGAGGGTTAATCACGAGAAGGAGGTTGGGCATGCCTCGCAGAAGGCTTTCGCGTGGGCTGCAGGCCTCGGCTGGATAGGACGTAACGCCTTACTCGTGACACCTCAGTATGGTCCAAGAGTTAGGCTCGCCACTGTGCTTACCGATATGCCGCTCAGACCAGGGGAACCTATCAAGAACATGTGCGACGACTGCATAATCTGCGTCAAGGCATGTCCAGCTAAGGCACTAAAGCCCGTCAAATTCAAAGTTCGGCCCAGTAGCCGGGAAGAAATCCTTGACGTGAAAAGATGCGCCGATAGGCTGAGCAAGACCAAGGAGGTGCTGGCTTCGAAATATTCCTCGGTGGACTATGGTGTCGAAATATGCGGCATCTGTATAAAGGCATGTCCTTACGGTAGATTTTCAAACTGAAACGAAAGGAACTCCCCAAAACTACGTGTTGAACTAAGACCTATAGTATGATGGAGTTACTCTTCTGAAGTGTGACCTGTCATAGTCGGACGGAGGCGATATCACGAACGAAAGCAAAGCGAAGGCAGTCAGAATCTGGACCATAGGGCATAGTTCGAGGTCTAAGGAACAGCTTCTCAACATGCTCGAGGAAAGCGAGGTTGAGGCAGTTGTCGATATTAGGCGGTGGCCCACTTCCAAGCTTGAACACTTTAAACGTGAGAACATGGAACAGTGGCTTAGGGATGCCGGAATCGACTATGTGTGGATGGGAGATACGCTTGGCGGTTACCGAAAAGGAGGCTATGAAAGATACATGAGAACCGAATCATTCAAGCAGGGCCTAAAGGAACTGCTTGAACTGGCTCCCAAAAAGAGAGTCTGCTTGCTATGCTTGGAGCCAAACCCTAGAGGTTGCCACAGGCGTTTCATAAGCAGAGCGCTTCAGCGCGAAGGGATTGAAGTGTCGCACATACTGAGATGACAGAAAGAACCCTACAGCATTCTTGTTAGTTCGGAATCTCGGAAATGAACTACATGTGGGATTCTCTTTGAACCCTCGATAAGTAGACGGAGAATGGATCACAGACCACGGTTTTGATTCTTCATCTTTTTATGTTTCTTTGGTAGAGGAGGTCAATCAGTTCTTTCCATGTCTTGCAGTGAAGTTTCGCTTTAAGCTCGGCTAGCTTCCAGTAGCTCTCCTCTGAGATGCTTATCTTCTTCATAGTTATGCTCCGAGTACTCTGTTTGCTGCATAAGCTTTATTAGTATCCATTATTTAGCCTTTTCTACGGAGGATTGAAGTATGCCGGAAATCCGGGTCGTAGTCTCAGATGAATTAGACAGGTACATGGATACAGTTGTTCAGAAAGGCATGTTCGGAAGCAAAGCAGAGTTGATCAGAGCAGCCGTGATTAGATATGTCGAGACACTTCCAATAAGAGTACCTAGCGGTTATGACGACACAACTGTATTTTCCCCAGATGGAAGAATCTTCCAGATAGAATATGCAATAGAATCAGTTGCCAGAGGAGCAACAATTATCGGTTTGCGATACCATGATGGCGTCATATTAGCAAAGGAGAGGCCGGAGTTTAAAGGAGTCGCGGACTTCCCGTATATTCTGACAGCGCCCTGGGAGAGATACCAAGTCGATCAACATATCGGAATGGTTCCGGCTGGATTGGCTGCTGATTTCATCTTACTCAAAAACAAGGCGACTGAAGAAGCGCAAGAATACAGAAGCAAAATCGGGGAACCAATTTCTGTAGAAGAGCTTACAATCAAACTGGCCTTGTTAATGCATTCTTACACTACAAAGAAGGATATGAGGCCCCTTGGCTGTATCTTACTGATTGGAGGAGTTGACAAAACGGGATGTCGTCTATTTGTTCTTGATCCCAGTGGCACATACAAGGAAGTTCTGGCTAGTTGCCATGGTTCTGGGCGTCATGAGGCAAACAACATCCTAAAAGATAGGTATGAAGTAGACATGCCCTTCAAAGAAGCTCTAGGTTTGACTATTAGAGCTGTCTTGAGAGAGGAAAACAGAAAACCTGAGGAAATAGCTGTGGCCGTAATTGAAACTGGGACGAAAACCTTAAGGAAAATAACTCTCGAAGAACTCAGAGATGCGTGGAAAACAGCATTTGAGGAAAAAGAAAAATGACTCCCAAATATTCCTCATAACAATACACACCTGTCGAACCTACTTTTCTTTGCAAAGAAAAGCTTCAATCTATGGGGAGACTCTTCATACCTTTTGGGCCAGAATTTGCATAGAGCTATCGATGCTAAATCCCTCAAGCGTAAATCCCTTTGGCGTATCCCCATAGACTTGTAAGAACTCCAGTCCTGCATCCTTTAGCATCCGCTTTATCTCATGTAAGGTATACTCTCTCATAGACATCACTCGCTCTCTTACAGTTCCAACACTCAAATCTATCATAATTTCTTCAATGTTGGACCTACTAAGCCTTGCATCAAACGACCAGTCTGTTAATATAAAGATGTGGTCTTTTCTAAACCATTTTCTTCCCAAGTGATTTCTGATAACCGAATCCTTATTATGAAGGTCCAATAGCAGTTTTCCATGCCTTTCTAGGGAGCGAGATATCAAGTGGAGGACTTTATCATTCTCATCATCAGAGAAGTAACCGAAGCTATTAGCCCAACATACGACACCATGAAACTCATTACTGTATTGCATGGTTCTCATGTCACCCTGAACAAATTCCACTTTGACATTCTTCTCTTTTGCTTGGGAACGTCCTACTTCTAGGAGCTCTTTAGAGTAATCTAACCCTAAAACATCATATCCCCTTGAAGCAAGTTCTATGGAAAGTCTTCCATATCCGCAAGCCAGGTCGAGAATTCGGCTCCCTTTAGGTAGTTCAAATACTTTATCTATGAAATCGGCCTCATTCCTTACATTCCATTTAATGCCTTCAACCAGAAGATACGTTTGGAAGATATCTTTGGAGAAATATTCCTTCCACCAGTCATCACTAACATTGCCAGTTGACATCCATTAAACCTCATATGTGCGAGTCATTGTTCTGCTTTGAAGATAAAGATTTTCTAATTTGTCAGAGTATTATTGTGAAGGCGTATGGTGGAATTCTTCGTCGGTACTTCCGGTTGCGTCTATTCATGGAATGAAGAAGGAAACACTGCTCCCACACTCCTAAGATGGGTTTTTTGCTTTCATGCGTTTTAGCGACCTTCCCACCATCATAGGAAACCTTCCTCAATTATCTTGCCCAAAACATTTATGCAGCTTTGGAATACTAAGCTTTACGGCGTTTCATATGCACGAGAAAATTCGAGATCTCTCTTGCTGAATCTCTGTAAAAAGAGAAAGGAGTGTTGAGTGAAGTGAATAAGAAATTTGTTTCGGTGGTTA
>Ga0315312_1000722_pt1 | contig 32794 bp, 32 predicted proteins | sample TDP7_MG_FD_203629 | JGI IMG/M metagenome (GOLD analysis project Ga0315312, IMG submission 203629) | Freshwater sediment microbial communities from Lake Towuti, South Sulawesi, Indonesia - TDP7 | ecosystem: Environmental > Aquatic > Freshwater > Lake > Sediment | place: Indonesia: South Sulawesi... | reverse complement strand
TCCTTGTGCAGGATCCTTCCCGGAAATACCCTCTTGTGCCTGACATCAACGACGTTGCCTTCGATCAATGTTCCAACTTCGTCTTCCCGAATGGGCTATTGCGAATTAACGGTTTTCTTCGCTCGGCCAGTGGATGCGAAGAATCGCACGTCGCCAAAACTAATAACCTGTTGGCCATTCGTGAGTCGAAGAGTGTGAGCAGATGGCTGACCAAATGGGAACCATATCGATCGCACCAAACGTGTTCTGGGTTGGAGCGAAGCATCACAACAGAAGGCTGTTCGACGGACTGATCCCGCTGCCGAACGGGACCAGCTACAACGCGTATCTCATTGTCGGAAAGGACAAGACCGCTCTGGTGGACACCGTGAACCCTGGCTTCGAGCACGAACTCGTGGCCAAGATCTCGCAGCATGTGGACCCGGCCAGAATAGACTACGTGATCATGAACCACGCGGAACCAGACCATGCGAATGCATGCAGGCACGTGCTGAGCATCGCGAAGAACGCGAAGCTTGTTGCCGGAGCGAAGGGCAAGGAGGCCGCCATGATGTACTTCGATGTCGATCCCGCGCGAATCTTGGTCGTGGATGAGACCACGAGGATCGACCTTGGAGGGAAGACTCTGAGGTTTGTCGATGCGCCCTGGCTGCACTGGCCTGAGACGATTTTCACGTATCTCGAGGAGGACAGAGTGCTCTTCCCGTGCGACTTCTTCGGATCCCATCTCGCGCTCGGAGAGTTCTTCGCCGACGAGTACGGGAACGAGAAGTCCCTGGACATGGCGAAGTTGTACTTCGCTGAGATAATGATGCCCTTCAGAAAGCCTGGCCAGAACGCTGTCGAGAAGGTCAAGAAGCTCGGCCCGAAGATGATCGCGCCCTCGCACGGAGTCATCTGGAGAGATCCCAAGGTCATCCTCGACGCCTATTCCGGCTGGACCGGGGAGAGATTCGAGAAGAAGGTTCTCATTGTGTACGTCTCTATGTGGGGCAGCTCTGAGAAGATGGCCTTGGCCATGAGGGAGGCGCTGGTCAAGAAGGGAGTGACTGTGAACGTATTCGATCTGCCCAATACGGACATTGGACACGTCGCGAAGGAGCTCGTGGACTCACCAGTCATCGTGATCGGGGCTCCCACTGTCTTAGGAGGAGTGCATCCGGTCGCTGCATACGCCGCGCTGCTCTTGAAGACTCTGCGCGCGCCCACGAAATACGGCGTTGTCCTCACGTCGTATGGATGGTCCGGAGGAGCTGTGAAGCACTTGCAGGAGCTGCTCGCGGGGACGAAACTGGAGATCCTCGGTGTCGTCGACGCGAAAGGCCCGCCGAAGGAGGCGGAGTTCGGCAGGATACTGGAGCTCGCCGACAAGATAGCGGAGAAGCTCGGCTGAGTCCCACGCAAACCGCTTCGCATTCATTCTTCTCGGCGAAATGATATTATCGCTAGTGCACAGCTCACCATAGCAATGGTCTACCCGCGCGAGGTCATGAACAGGCTCCGTTGGACGCAGGGCGAATCTCTGTCCGATGCGGTCATCTGGTACATTCACAGAGGCGCACCGGGCGACGTCATGCGGATCCCAGGCAGCCGTGTCAAGAGCCTTGGTCGCGGATTCTTTGAGACGGACGAAGCAACCATACCATATCATCGTATCCTGCGGATCGACTACAGGGGGAGAACTCTTTTCGAGAAGGACGCCAGGGCAAAAGAGCTCTCGTGAAGAGCAACCTGGCGATGCGCCGCTTGCTCTGGTCGAAAAGGTATATCTACATCCTAGACTTGCATCGAGACGATGGACCTCGCCTGGTTGCCGTTCTCTCTCGCCACGATAATGCTCTATGGCCTCGGCCAGGTTTTCGCCAAGGAGACGCGAGCGAAGGTCCCCTCCTCGAACCTCCTTCTGATTCTTGGGGCCAACATCCTCATCATCTGGGCCATCTACTGGGCGATCTTCAGAGAATCTGGTTCCCATGATCTGGAAGCGTGGCTCCGGGCGGTCGTGGCTGCCGCTCTGTCTAGCATTGCCTTCGTCACATACTATGAATCGCTGAAACATGGGAAGGTGAGCGTCGTTGGCACGATTGCAGGGGCCTACGCCCCCTGGACCGTCGTGCTCGCATTGATCTTTCTCGGCGAGACCATGAGCGCGGGCGAGGGCGTCGGCGTCGCGCTTGTCGTGATGGCCATGCTGGTCTTTGCCTACTCAGCAGACGATGGCAACGGCGGCCGTACCAACGAGTTTCGGGGCATCGTGTTCGCATCCGCCTCGCTGTTCCTCTGGGGCACATCGGCAGCCCTCGCGAAGGGAGTCATCCCGGACATCGGGAACACGAACTTCATCGGCGTGTATGCGCTCACATGCCCTGCGATTTGGATTGGCTATTGGCTGGTGACTGGAAAGGGCAGGTTCGAGAGGCCGAGATCCAGCTCGTGGCTGCTCGAGCTATCCATGCTGTGTCTTGTGTGCGGGGGAATAACCTTCTACTTGGCCATACAGAACGGCAACGTTTCCATCGTGTCGCCCGTCACGAACCTGTACCCAGTGGTCACGATAGCAGCTGCGAAGATCCGCCTCAAGGAACAGCTCAGCCCCAGGCAGGGGGCGGCCCTCGCAATGCTTCTCATCTCGATCCCGCTGTTCTCGCTCTAGTCGTTCCTGTACTTGCCATCAGAGAACACTATCCTGTCCAGAACTCTGAGCTCCGGTGGCAACTTCGATGGCACGAGGTCCGCCACGATCTCGATGTGCTCCCTCAGCGGACTCTTGGCGACCTTGTTCCCGAGGGTCTCCTGGACCTGATATATCCCGGCTGAGTTGGACATCTTGACGAGGATCTCTATCAGCTTGGTCTTGCCCTTGCGGATGTCAACGGATTCTATCGACAGCGCAGATATCGAGTGTATGTCGTGTTTTCCGAGATCGTAGGCAAGCCTCCCTCTCCCCTTGGTGATGTCGCATCCGTCTGCGATCACGATTATCGCGGCCTCTATGGTCAACGCGTTCTCTCCTACATCGTGAGCATAGAGGGTGTGCAATACCTGCTCGATCACCGCAGTCCGCCTGGAGATATCGGGATAGATCTCGGGAAGCAGCCTCTCGAGTATGTTCTTCCCATAGACCACGCTGAACACCTCGTGCTCCTCCCTATGGACCGCGTTGCCGATATCGTGGAGCATGCACCCGGCGACGACGATCAGATGGGCGTCGTCCTCGGTCATGCTCAGATCCTTCATGGAATCGACCGCGAGTTCATTGCTCTCGAGGATTATCTTGAGGATCTTGACGCCGTTCGAGGTGACGATCCTCGCGTGGATTGGCCCGTGGTCATTGTACCCGAGCTTCCTCACCGCGATGTAGTTTGCCAGGTTCAGAAGCACGTTCGTTTCCTCGTCTTCCTGCAGCATCTGGAAAAGCTTCGAGGCGTTCGGATAGTCTTTCAGGCCATCGTTGATCGTCTTTATCGATTCCTCTTCGAGAGTCGTGTAGGAAGAGGGCATCTTCAACCCGTATAGCAGGCCATTCTCCAGCATCTGTTCCGACATGTCATCTCACCAATCGTATTTTCAGATCCTTGAACGTGCACGTGGGTTATTGAATCTCTGCCTCATCAGGACAGGATGGCCGAGGGGCAACACGGTATATCAATCAAGCTATCTGGGACCGAAATCGCGCATCAAACATGTTGAGCAATCAGGGTTCGAGGCTCTTGGTAGTCTCGACGCGAAGGGCACTCCGGACCTTCCCAGCTTGGATGGCAAAATCGAGTTCCCCAATCTTGCCATCCAGGAATTGCGTTACAAGGTCAATCATCGGTCGTGGCATCTCCCGAACCAATTCGACCTCCGGCTTCCTTAGGAGGCCAAGGATGCCGTTGGGTAGCTTCGCCTCCTGCTCGACTAGCGCATCTTCGATAGACAAGTTCGCATACCAGTTGCGGTACGTCTCTCCTTGCGAGCTGTCATGGCCTGTCAGGTAGGCAGAGGCTGAGTTGGTCAGGTCGACTTCCTCGCACTTCCAACACACGAAATGCCGAAAGTCACAGGGAGTCAACTTCGGCAACTTGTGACGTTCCTGGAACCTTGACCATATCTTACGCAGAAGGCCAACATTGAGCGGCTTATCGTTCTCAATCCCGTCGGGGTGCTTTTTCCCTTTGGGGTGTCGATATGGAATCATCAGGTCTTCAGGTCGAACGATTTGCCCTCGTTCAGCAAGAAATTTCTCAAGGGTCTCGCGCACGACAAGAGGCAGATGACAAGCGACCCATGCAGCCGTCTTAAATTTCTCAACTCGACCGTCTGCACAAATAGCACAGGGTTTCCCAGCCTCATCGTACCGTATGTTCCGCATCTTCATCTTATACAAATGGTCTGGACGCCAGCCGAACTCCTCAGACGAGGAGTAAAGCGTCCCCCTGAACTCAAGAAGCCGTTCTCGAACAAGGACATCAAGAGGATGCGGAGCCTCGATATCCCCTCAGTCACCTCTAACCTGGATTGCCTCGAGAGGATCCAGGCTCAGATCGAGGAGATGAACAGGCAGCTGCTGGACGAGTTCAAGCGAAGGCTCGATGCCCAGCTCATCGCGACGATCCCGGGCATCGGGTACTACAGCGCACTCCTCATCCATGCCGAGATAGACGACATCAACAGGTTCCCCGACCCTGAGAGCCTAGCCGCATATGCAGGGCTCGTGCCGACTGTGAGCCAGTCGGCATCCTCCGTCCACTATGGAGGCATCAGCAAGGAAGGTTCTGCATATCTGAGGTGGGTCCTCACCGAGGCGGTTCACTCCCACAAATACCTCCACGCAGGATCCAATCTTGCCAAGTTCCACTCGAGGATCGAGAAGAGGCGGGGCAAGAACAAGGCGACAATCGCCGCGGCGAGGAAGCTCGCCCACATCATCTACTGGATGCTCCGGACGAGGGAACCGTATCACAGTCAAGGATTCAACCCCGTGCCTAAACCTGCACGGACGAGTGCGTGAAAGAGATTGGGGCAAATCCCTGACAAGGGACGAAGTCACCATAGTGCGGCGCCGACCGCGAATAGAGGCATGTCCGAAACCCCTTCAACCGTCAACGAGGAGGCAAATCAAAAAGCAAGGAACGAGATTCAGACTAGGTGCGGGGACACTTCAACATAGAGGCTTTTCCGAGACTCAAACCCCTTCCTGTTTCTCCTTTTGTAGGAAACTGACTTATACCTCATAGGTCGATTCACGACTTTGCCTCGTGGGTGGTTCGAGGAGGAGGTGAAACGATGAGAAGATTTCCAATTACAGTACTCGGATCAGTCTTCGTTCTTCTGATGCTTACTCAACCCGTGTCCGCGGGCAGTCCGACTGTTTCGTATATCGACCGACCAGATGATCTCGCGAAGAATTGGGCAGTGACATCATTGAACCCGTACAACTACGTACTAGTGCAGGAATGGGCCGACCAATCGATAGTCGGACAGGTTGGCTATGTCGATATCGTCAGTGGCTGGCTTACACACCATGGAAATTCGTTGGTGTTCGGCATGGAGGTAGCTGCTGACATGCCTACCGAGGGAAGCATCCCAGGCGTGAGCTATGTCATATGGGGATTCTATGCTTTCTTCAGTAACGACGGGAATGACGGCCTTGACATCTATCTCTTGTGGAACGGCGAGAATTATCAAGCATACGTACAGGATTCTAGACCTTTCATGAGCGGTGGAACGTGGGCGTATACTGAGATCGCACCCCATGTGGAGGGCGCTATGCTGACCCTTGCAGTGAGCGCGAAGCAGCTAGACTTTCCATCCGAATTCTACTGGTGTTTCAAGACGCTCATGATCATGGGAAACATTGACCCCACACCGACTGCATGGACTGACTTCAGGGGTGGGACGATGGCATGGGCTGACCTCACAGATCCACAATGTGCTGTTTCGCCACACCCGCTTCCCGCCTTGTGGTTCTTCCCTATGTTGCCGTCTCCGCCGTGATGAGACTCAGAATCCAAACCTCTATGTTGAAGAGGCCCTCACGGCTTCTTCCAAATCACTTTTCTTCTTCTTTGTTTTTGCCTCCTATCTTCGATTAGGCTGGGGTCTTTGAGCGGACATACCTCTATCCGCGGTCAAAGCCGCACTATGGTACTTCGTCCGTTGTCATGGATTTGCCCCAATCCATAGGTCGCACTCGAAGTGCAGGTCTTTTCCCGGGGTTGGATCCATGACAAGAAATCGTATGGTCTTTCGACTATTCGTAGGCTTCGCAGCATGAGGGACGATTTCAACATAACATCCATGGTGAAAGAAAGCGGAAAGAGGTTTGTGAGGGGCTACGAACCCCTCCTTTTCGATACCCTTCCTGAGATGCCATAGATTGTGGGTATTGTACCTTCTTGCGTCGAGCCAGTCATTTCAGTGGGCACAAATCCGGTTGGGTCCAACCCAAATGTGTGCAAAATGAGGTGACCGAAAAGGGTTTGAGGGGACAGGGGAAAGCCAGCAAGACGACCAGGTTCTTTTGATGTACGATTCTGTGGTTCAATCAAGCTTTTGTAGGAGCATCATGCTCACAATCCCGACTAGATGTCATACATAGAGGAGCTTGTCAGCGCTCTCGGAAAGGAGAAGGTTCTGCTAGACCCTTCCGAGAGATTCGTCTACGGCACGGATTGGAGCCCGCGGACCCCTGACGAGTTCGCTCCTCCTGATGTTGTCGTGCTCCCGAGAACCACAAAGGACGTCCAGAGAATCGTCAAGATCGCCTACGAGCATGACGTTCCAGTGACAGCAGGCGCGGGCCTGACGGGCATGTTGGGAGGGGCCATCGCGTTGTACGGTGGCATATATGTCGACACAACGACGATGAGTTCCATAGTAGAGATCGATCCGAAGAACCAGACGGTCAGAGTTCAAGCAGGCGCGACCCTCCAGGAGGTCAACGATGCGGTCCAGGCATACGACCTGTGGCTGCCTCATCAGCCCGAATCGAAGTGGGTCAGCACCGTGGGGGCCGCCATCGCCTGCGATAACGATTCGACGTTCGGCGTGAGATATGGCAAAATCCTGAACTGCCTCCTCAGTGCTGAGATAGTCACGGGAACAGGCGAGGTCGTGGAGCTGGGCCACAGGAAGGCTCACTTCACGTCTTCCGGGTACAAGCTGAAGGATCTCCTCGCAGGCAGCGAGGGCACACTCGGAATCATAACAGAGGCCACTCTGAAGCTCGAGCCCATTCCCGCGGTCCGACGCGTTGACATGTTGGTCTTTCCCCGTATGGGGACCGCTGTCGATTACCTCAGCAAGCTCCTGAAAGCAGGCCTGTGTCTCGAGGCTGCGCACATCAACTGCAAGCAACGACTGAAGTTCTACACGCACAGCTATCGGCAGAAGTTCGGGAAGGACCCTGAGATACCCGCATGGGCTGAAGCTCTGCTCGCAATCGCTTTCGCAGGCGACCAAGAGGTGGTCGACTCGCAGAGGGAGTACGCCCTCAAGATCGCGAAAGAGTTCGAGGCACAGCTGGTCGAGGAACGCGAAATAGTCGATGCATGGTGGGCGTCAAAATACACATTGGATTTCGAGCCATTCAAGCAGAAGTGGCCGGACTCGCAGAAGCAGAAGAAGTTCGGAGCCGCGGACCCCGGGATCCCAGTTGGCCGTCTCGAGGAGTTCTACCACAAGTTCGTCCAGGTCGCGACGAAGCACAAGCTCGAGATCATAGGCATGAACGCCTATCTTGAGCACCCGAGCAGCATAGGCTTCTCTCTGTCATGCGCTGTCTTCGTCGACTACAGGAACCCAGAGGAGGTCAGGAGGTTCCGCGCGTTCCATGACGAGCTAAGCAAGCTGGCAGTCGCGTTCGAAGGCACGATGAGCACCTTCATGAGCGACACGTACCAGAAGGCACCGTATCTTGAGGTCGAGCACGGTGCCTCGTTGAGGTACATGAGGGAAGTGAAGAGGCTCTTCGACCCGAAAGGGATCCTGAATCCCGGAAAGAAGTTCCCTCGGGAGGCCGAGAAAAAATGAGCGGCCTCGAGGATTTCAGAGATGAGCTCGAGACGTGCTTTGGGACCTCGTGCGGATTTTGCGAGAGGGGGTGTCCAGTCTATCAGGCGCTCAAGGTCAAGACGTTATCTATGAAGGGTCGGAACAGGACCATGCTCGGGCTGTTGCAGGGCAAGTTCGACATCACGCCCGCCGTCGTCCAGGCCGCGTTCGAGTGCACCTTGTGCGGGAACTGCGACAGGTGGTGTTCGCTGAAGAACACGGACCACACGAGGGCGTTCAGGGAGCACCTCCTCAAGCACGGCATCGAGCCCATGAAGGAGCACTCCTCGCTTCTGGCCAGCATAAGAAACTATGGAAATCCGTGGTTTCAGCCCAGGAGCGCAAGAAACAGATGGACGAAAGGATTGAACGTTCCGAAGGTGGCGCTTGGACAACGGGATGTGTTGTTCTTTGCAGGATGCACTTCGGCAGTCACGAGGCAGCTGAACCGCAGCCTTGTCGCCAGCGCAAAGCTCCTTCAGAAAGCTGGCGTGAGGTTCGCGACCATGGGTGTTGACGAGCCGTGCTGCGGATCGACTCTGTTGAGGGTAGGCCAGACAGATGCATTCAAGGAACTCGCCGCGGAGAACGCCAAGAAGTTCAAGTCATTGGGCATAAAGAAGATCGTGACCGCCTGTCCTGGATGCTATGCGACTCTCAAGAAGACCATTGAGGAGTTCGGCACGAACATCAAAGTCACTCATGTTGCCCAAGAAATCGCGGACCTAACGAAGAGCGGGAAGCTGAGGCTCAAGAAGTCCACCGAACGGATGACCTACCACGACCCATGTCATCTCGGCAGGCTGGGCGGGGTTTTCGAAGAGCCGAGAGAGATAGTCCGGGCCGTTGCCACATTGGTCGAGATGCCGAATAACAGGTATGAAGCGAGGTGCTGCGGCGCAGGTGCTGGTCTGCAATCTGCGTTTCCAAAGCTGTCAAGGGAACTTGCAGCAAAGCGCATCGCGGAGGCGAAATCCTCCGGCGCAACAACGCTTGTGACGTCATGCCCGTTCTGTGAAACCCAACTGCGAACGGTGCCCGGAATAAGGGTGGTAGACCTCTTTGAGCTGCTCTTGGATGCGGCCCAGGAGAATGAGAAGAACGAGCCCTTCAAGAGCGCATCGTGAGAGGTATCATTGCTCAGGCGATCGGCTTTCTCTTCATCTCGCGCTCGCTCTCTCTTATGACGTCTCTGGCAATCGTCCATATCACAAGGAATGTGAAGGCCACACCCAGGGACAACGCGCTCGACCAGAGGATCTTCGTCGGCTCCGAGGCATCGGTGACCGCAATGTACAGATACATCAGCGCAATGCCGATGACTGCGAACGCTGCAGCTAGCTGAATAGAGAGCTTCGACACTTGTGACACCGTTCCGATTTCTACCATTTTAGCCCCGATGGCCAAATATCCAGTCCTGACGTACTTAAGCGTTTAGCTGGATTTCCTGGCGGAAACGACATGCTCGAAGAAGGGCGAATGTCATTCCGATACGCGCAATGATCGGCCACGGCGTATGTTAGGCTTGAGCTCCGAGGCGTTCTTCTCGCCTATCACACGAGCTCGTAGGCTATCCGTTCTCGGTCCTTTCCCTTGTTCTCCCGTTTCGTAATCCTGATCTTTCCTATCTCAGAAAGAGAGCGAACATGAGTGCCGGCACACGGGCACACGTCGAACTCCTCGACCTTCACGATTCGCAGCTCCTGCACCGATCTCGGGAGTAGGTCAAGGTTGGCCCTCTGAACATCGATGTTCTTCTCCAGCTCGGCCCTTGAGGCCGTGCATATCTCGACCTTCGCTCCAGAGGCGAGGATCTCGTTGCATTTCCTCTCGACTTCGGCGATCATCTCGTCGGTGAACTTGACTGGGGCGAAATCGATCCGGGATCGGTCATGGTACAGCTGGTTGCCAACGGTTCGGGCTCTGTAGAGGTCGTATACAACGCCCGAGACGATATGTTGAGCTGTGTGCATCCTCATGTGCGCGTACCTTCGCTCCCAGTCCAGCACACCGTGCACGTTATCAGGGACGATGTCCGGGTTCTGAACGAGATGGTGTCTCACGCCCTCCTTCTTCGTGACCTCTTTCACCTCGGCCCTGCCCCCGGGCCATTCGAGATGCCCGATGTCCGAGGGCTGACCTCCTCCGAGCGGATAGAATGCGGTCCTGTCGAGGAGCACATAGTCGAACCCGCGCTCGATGATCTTCGCATCGAACTCCTTGATGTAGTTGGATTCAACATCTTTCATGTAGAGCAGTTCGGTCATGGTACCAACTGGGCGGAAGGGAATGGAAAATGAGTGATAAAAGGAAATGGTTTATTCCTTGGGCGCGCCACAGTTCGGGCACGAGTGCATGAACATCGGATACTGGACGTTGCAGTTCTTGCACCTCATCATCGGGGTTGCGTGGTGCGGAGGCACTCCCGGCGGGACCTGAGCGGGCGCAGGCGGCGGCATGGGCTGGACGGGGGCAGGCGGTGGAACATATTGTGGCTGTTGCACGGCCACCGTCCCAGCAGCATATGGCTGGTACCCCACGGGCGCTTGAGCGGCAATCGCATCGCTCAGTTTGGCGTATGTCAATATGAGGAACAGCGCGGGCAGCACGAACCCCACAAGCCCGAATATGATCCAGATCAGGCTGTCGTTCTTGGCGTCGTGGAACCTGCCCTGGTCTATTGCGTCGATAACCGTCTTCTTCTCGAACACCCCGGCGAGGAAGCAGATGATCATCGCGAAGAACCCGAACACGCCGACGACCAATCTCCCAGCGGTTGCGCGGTCAACGAGAAAGAGCACGAGAAACACGATGGCCAACATAAACCAAACAAACGCCATCAGGAAGAACATAAGCTGTGCCCACCACGCGAACTTCCTGCCTTCGGCTACTTCTCTCGGGAGCCACGGTGGTGCGGTGCCGGATGCAATGACCATACTTATAGGACTGCTCATACTCGAATGCCTCCTCTGATTCATCCCTTCGTCCGCCGCCCTCTGGCGACTACACCTGAAACTACATGATTACGATATATACTCTTTCCTGGTGTGAGTCCGCCCTGCCCTCTGAAACGTCGAGACCAACTCGGAGAACTCATGTCAGAGCTAAAGCGAGCCTGTCAACTTCATGCATGGCATCGAGCACCATCTTGGGCGTCACAAGGAACGGCATGCACCCCATCGTGTCCTTCGGATCGCAGGCTCTCTCAGCAGCCATAGGCAAGGCGCTCATATCCAGATTGCCAAGCTCTTTGAGCCGGACAGGAAGGCCCAGAGCCTTGCACCAGCGCATGACACGCTCGATCTCGCCCATCGGTCGCCTCTCGAGGACCATCTGGACGAGTGTGCCGAAGGCGACTATCTCACCGTGCGTTCTGGCAATTCCTGGGACAATGGTGAAGCCGTTGTGGATCGCATGTGCAGCGGCGCACCCTCCTCCGCCGAACCCGAACCCGCTCTGGAGCTTTATCGCCTCGACAATCGCCTCGACTGCTTCGGTCACCTTTCCCGACTCGACGTCCTTCCTTGCTTGCAGCCCATGAGCCATCAGAGTGTCGAAGCATTTCATGTTGACTTCCAGCGCGGCCTGAGTGGCCTGCTCGTTTGCCTTCTTGGCCCTCTGAGACGCTGCGTACGCCGGCTTCTCGAAAGCAGATGAGAGGGCATCGCCCATGCCCTGAACGATGTATTGTGCAGGGGCCCTTCCAACGACTTCTGTATCGACGAGCACGAGCACCGGCGCTCTGCTCAGATACATGTCCTCGAGGAACTTGTGGTCCTCGGTGAATACTACGGAGTCGGCCATGCCATCCGCGTTGGTCGCGCACTGCGTGGGCACAGTAAACGCCGGGACGTGCAGCTTCTCCGCGACCGCTTTTGCGGTGTCGACAGCCTTCCCACCGCCGCACCCGATGATGACATCCGCATCTAGGTACTCAGCCCTGGTCGCGATCTCATCGATCTTTGCCTTGGTACATTCCGTGACGGTGTCATCGAACCCAACCATTGGGACGGAAGCCGCGAGAAGGCACGCCTGAAGCCTCGCCTTCACTTTCGAGAAACTGGTCCTCCCCGCGACCACGAATGGCCTCTCGCCATACTGCCTCACATATGCGCCAAGCTGGGTCAGCACGCCAGCGCCCTGCACATATTTCGATGGAAGTATGATTCTTCTGACTCCGCTCTCGGGCACCGGGACCTCCCCGCAATCGTTCTGAGCAACGAACATACCAATCATGGTTTGTCTCCATTTCAAGGTTGCGCATGTCAGAATCGTAGCCGCGTCGAGCATCTCCCAATATTAATGCTGTCCGCAAAGGAATAAGTAGAATCGAGGGATAATAGGCCTCGGAAAGCTAACGAAGTGAACCTCTCGTTCAGCGGATAGCTGGACCGTGAAACTGATGAAGTACGAAGACTACAGGAACATATATTCTCAGCTGAGGAAGTCCGGTGATGTGGACTTTCTCTCTCGCAGGCTGGGACTGGACCGAGAGCTTCTTCTCGTGCTATACACACAGAGAACCGTGAGAGACGCCACGCGAAGGTTCTACATCGTGAAGAAGGACATCAAGAAGATTGCGAGGGAATGGCGCAGGGGCACTTCAATAGCGAGACTGGCGAGAATGATGAACTATCCACCTGTACTGCTCGGCCTCTTGCTCACATCTGAGATCGGCCTCACGCGAAAGCAGTTCTGGAAGTACGTGAGGAATCCAGAGGCCTGCCGTGACAGACGCCTCAAGAAGGAGCTGAAGCAGATCGCTGACGAGGACATGGTCTATTCGCCCAGGGGGGCCGAGATACAGACCGAGAGGGGTAAGTGGGGCGAGAAGAAGCTCCACGAATGGCTGGACAAGAGGCATCTGAAGTACAGGACCGAGGTAGACTTGAGGTCCACGCACACGAAGACCCCCGACTGTCTTCTGGAGAAGCCGATCCAAATAAACGGACAGAGGGTGCATTGGATAGAGTCAAAGGCGTCTTTCGGGGACGAGATAGAGCTGAAGAAGAACGTTCGGAGGCAGCTGAAACCGTACACGGACATGTTCGGAACAGGAGCGGTCGTGTACTGGTTCGGCTTCGTCGAGGGCATCGAGCCTCCTCAGGGTGTTGTGCTTCTGCCAGGCACCTACTTCAGCGATTGCCCAGAGGAGCGACCAGGAGGCAAAGATTCTTAGCTCTTTACAATCATAATTTCTGCGATGGCCAAGAGTCCGGCGAAGTATATTTCTGCAGGCGACCTTGAGAAATACAGCTACTGCCCGCTGAGCTGGTGGCTGAGCAGGGAGTTCGAGGGCGAAAGCGAAGAGCTGGCTCTGGGAGTTAAGGAGCACGAGAAGCTCGGCAAATCGCTCTGGAGGATAGACTCCACCGAGAAAACTGCGAGAGAGGCAGAGACATTGGTGTTCTGGTGGGCAGTCGTCGCAACTATGATCGCTATCATTGGTCTCGAGGTTCTCCCATCAAGACACTCCGTCGAGATAAGCGAGGTCCTTGGAGCCGTCGCCCTCATATGGATTCTCGCAGCATCGTTCTTCCTGTACAAGGCCACGAAATCGAAGATGCACAGCGCGACAGTGGACTACGAGAGGATTGTGCTGATATTCGCCATCGTGGCGGTCCTGATCGGCGTGAACGCAGTGGCGTTCCGTGTGACCGATGTGAAGCTCGCCCAGTCCCTGGAGGCCGTCGCGATCATATGGCTCGTTGGCGCATCGTTCTTCATGTACAGATCCCTCAAGACCACGGAGATCGTCGACTCGCTGAGGAAGGAATTCAGGGTCAAGGGCAAGATCGAGTACATAGACATGGGTGATTCTCAAGTATTCAAGTCTGACAGATACGGTCTGTCTGGACGGCCGGACTACGTCATAAAACTGAGCGACAGCGTCATCCCCGTCGAGGAGAAGAAGGGGAGGACCCCCAGAGGACCGCTGTTCTCACACATTCTCCAGGTGGCTGCATACTGTCTTCTGATCGAAGAGTCGAGCGGCAAAGCCCCGCCGTACGGCCTCATCAAGTACCCTGAGCACGAGCACGAGATCGAGTACAACGACGATCTCAAGAAGGTCTTGCTCGAGAAGCTCGATGAGATGCGCGAGATAGTGAGAACAGGCAATGCGCACAGAAACCATGACAGGCCAGGCAAGTGCAAGTACTGTTCCAGAAGAGATGTGTGCCCCGAGAAGCTTGTCTGATATCGTGCTCAGGCGGTCCGTTCATTCGACCGTGACCGTCTTCGCGATGTTCCTTGGCTTGTCTATCGGACACTTTCTGGCCTTCGCGAGGTAGTACGCCCACAGCTGAAGCACGACTATCACGGGCACGGGAGAGAACACGGGGGGAATCTCTCTGATCTTTATCACTTCGTCCGCGTACCGCGCAAGCTCCGTGTCGCCCTCGTACCCGATAGCGATCACAGGGCTGCCCCTCGCAGAAACCTCGCCGATGTTGCCGAGCATCTTATCGTATGTGAGGTCCCTCACCGCGATAGCGACCACGGGCGAGTCCTTGGATATGAGGGCGAGAGGCCCATGCTTCAGCTCGCCCGCAGGAAATCCCTCGCCGTGGATGTACGAGATCTCTTTTGTCTTCAAGGCGCCCTCGAGAGCCACCGGGTAGTTGATGTTCCTCCCGATGAAGAACATATCCTTCGCATCGGCGTACTTGCTGGCCAGGGCCTCGAGTTCGTGCGCCTTGTTCAGGACGTCCTGAACGGCCCTGGGCAGGTTCCTCAGCTCTCCGATCATCGAACGCCTCGCTTGCGCGGTCAGCGCCTTGTTTCCGAGGCCGAGCTCCATGGCGAGAAGGTACAGCGCTACGAGCTGGGTCGTGAAGGTCTTCGTCGCTGCGACTCCGATCTCAGGACCTGCTCGCGTGTAGATCGTGTGGTCCACATCGCGGGTGATGGCCGAGCCCACGACGTTCGCGATGCACACGGTCTTGTTCCCGCGCTTCCTCGCCTCGCGCGCCGCGCCAACGGTGTCCGCCGTCTCTCCGCTCTGAGTGATCAGAACGACCAAGGGATTCTCCCGAGAGACGGGCGAGTACCTGTACTCGGAGGAGATCTGAACTGTCGTGGGAATCTTCGCCAGCTCCTCGATGATGTACTTCCCCACAAGGCCCGCATGGTAGGACGTGCCGCACGCGACGATCTTCACGCTGGAGAAATGATTCTCGGCGAAAAACAGTTCTGGCTCCTGTGTCTCTATCCTCCCCAGCAGAGAATCGTGGATCGCGTCCGGCTGCTCGAATATCTCCTTGAGCATGAAGTGCGGGTACCCGCCCTTCTCGGCATCCTCGAGGCTCCATGTGATCTTCTGTGGCTCCCGCTGGACCCTGTTCCCATGGCTGTCAGTGATCGACACCGAGTTCTTCGTGACCCTGACGACCTCCCCATCCTGGACGTACACCATCCTGTTAGTGTACTTGAGAAGCGCAGTGACATCGCTCGCGACGAAGTTCTCGCCCTCACCGAGGCCTACCACGAGCGGGCTCTCGCGCCTCGCAGCGACGATCTCGTCCATGCCAGCGGACACGACCGCGAAGGCGTAGGTGCCTTCTGTCTCCGCCAAGGCCCTGGACACTGCTTCGACGAGGTCGCCTTTCATGTTCGCCTCGACGAGATGGGCGAAGACCTCGGAGTCCGTCTCAGACGACATCTTGTGCCCGCTCTTCTCCAGCGACTCGCGGATCCGCATGAAATTGCTGATGATGCCGTTGTGAACGATCGCCAGCCTGTTAGAGCAGTCCGCAAGCGGGTGCGCGTTCTCGGTGGTCGGCTTGCCCTGAGTGGCCCACCTCGTGTGAGCAATCCCCAGCGATCCTTCCATGCGCGGCATCTGCGCTTCCAGCACCGCGATCTCGCCCTTCGTCTTGAACAGCTGCAGGCCCTGCCCGACAACGGCGATGCCGGCGGAGTCGTACCCCCTGTACTCCAGCCGTTTCAGACAGTCGAGGAGTATTGGCTGCGCGTCGCGCCTGCCAGCGTAACCGACTATGCCGCACATCTACGATACATCCTAGCTCACGAGGGCCCGGTTCGGAAGGTTGCGGATGATCTTGGACCCGCTCGAGATCTTGCATCCAGCACCTATGATCGTTCCAGGCTCCACGCCAACGCCCGTCCCAAAGGCAGTGTCCTCACCAACTATCGATCCCATATGAGGGACCTTGAAGAACTCGTCCGCGATGTTCACATAGGCCTCTGCACCAGGCCCCATCAGATGAGACTGAGACTTGACACCATAGCCCAGGACGCAATGCGAGAGGTACGAGTGCGCCCCGATGCTGCAGTTGCTCATCAGGATGCTGTTCTTGACCATCGTGTATGGCTCTATGGTGCAGCTGTTCCCTATGCTCGTGGACGGAAAGATCGTCACATTGGGGCCGATGTCGCACCCGTCGCCAATAAGCACAGGACCGTAGATCGTCGTGCCCGCACGGATCACGGTCTCCTCGCCGATGCCAACCGGACCGGATACCGCAACCTGGGACTCGATCTTGCCAGCAGTCTTGACCGCCAGGTTCTCGAGCGCCGCAGCGTTCAGCTCCAGCAGGTCCCACGGATACACAGCGTCGATCCACAGGCCGTCGGAGAACACGGGCGTGACAGCTTGATGGCCAAGGCTCGCCTGCACCGCGTTGCTGAGCCCGTACTCGCCATAGGCAATGCACTGCTCGATGAGCTGGAATATCCTGTCGCTGAGACAGTACATGCCCGTGAGGATGATGTTCGAGATCATCTCCTGGGGCTTCTCGAACACGCCCTTGATCGTGCCCTTCTCGAGCGTCACGACGCCGTACTTGGACGGGTTCTCGCTCTCGACAACAAGGGCGCTCGGACAGGCACCAGCACGCAGGAGGTCGCCTACAGCGCGCATGTCCACTATGTTATCCCCTGGCAGAACCATGAACTCACCAGATAGCCTGTCCTTCGCACATAAGAGCGCATGCCCGTTCCCGAGCTGCTTGTCCTGGACGACGTACTCGATCCGAGCACCGTACTTCTTGCCGTCCTCGAAGTGGGACATGATCCGCTCCTTCCGGTACCCCACGACCATTACGATGTCGTGCACGTCGTTCTTCACGAGCGCGTCGACAACATACTCGAGGATCGGACGGTTCGCGATCGGTATCATCACCTTCGGCTCAGAGACGGTCAGCGGCCGAAGCCTCATCCCCTCCCCGGCAGCCAGGATTACTGCTTTCATGAGAAACACACCGGCCAAGAAGTTACATTGCTAGGGCCATTTAATGGTTTTGTACAGGCGGCCAGCTCCTACTCCTCTTCCGACTCCTCTTCTACGGTGCCGTAAAGAGCACGGTCACGGGCCTGGACCTTCATGGGCGTGGCCTCCTCGAAAAGCTCGCACTCGCACCGGATGCGAGTCACAATGTCCCGCTTCTCACAGTAGCCCATGCCGGGCCCGGCGGTGTCCTCGGGCCGCGGGTCCCAATGCAGGCACGCAGGACAAAGCAGACGCTGCCTCTTCACATCCTTGCAGGTCGAATGAAAAGTCACGGGCCTCGTATTGGAACTCTCGGCTATATCAGAATTTCTATGAATGAGCGCAGGGAGACCTCTCTTTCAACCGTCTGGACGTAGTATAACTGTAATGCTGGCTGCTATCTGGCCCATCTCCGAATAACATCCTGGGTACCATGACAGAAAGAGGGACCAGAGGTGCGTACAGGAAGGAGAACAGAGTGCAGCTGCCACAGGATATACAGAAGGAGTTGGTCGAGAAAGCGGCCGCGAAGTTCGGCAACTGCCAGGAGCTCGCCAGGCACCTGAACATACCGAAGTCGTCAGTTCACTACTATCGGATCGGAAGGCTAACGATGCCCTTCTCGCTGCTCGAAAGGATGCTGGAAATCGCAGCGGACGACGACTTGCGGAAGAGAATAGAAGACAAAGGAATCACGAAAGACAGAACATGGGCAAACGAGTATGCTGTGAGCGTCTACAGAGAGATGTGCCGGGATAGGCTACGCTTGCCGTCAAAGAAGGAACTGGAAGAAGACGACGAGTTGCGTAGGCAAGCCGCGGCCATAGTTTCCTACATCCAGGCCGAAGGATCGGTTTGGATCCTAGACAGGGAGTGGGAGGAACTAGCCGCGAACATCACATTCGCAGATCACGAACTGGATCTCTATGAGCACTTCAGGAACTTGTGCAAATCTGTTTTCCATTACGATATCGGGGACCCTCAACAACCAGGCAACGGCGCAAGGGCCATCAGAGGATTCATCCTGACAAGATTCGTGGCAGAGTGGCTGATGGAGAATGGGGTGCCAATAGGCGACAAATCCTCCGCATGCGTCCATCTGCCTATGTGGGTGATGGCCTCCAATGACCCGCTCACCTGGATAGCGGCGCTTCAACCGTGGTTCGATGGAGAGGGCGGCGTAGTATCGAGTGGCCCTGGGCGCAGCTCCTCGATCATCGTTACACAGTCCAGACATACCAGCCTCTCATTGGGCGAGATACCATGGCTCTCGCCCACTGCTCGCAACAGGAGCCTTTCGAAAGGCAGCTTGGCGGGACTCCGAGTGTTTGACATTCCTGTCCTCAACTACTGCAGATCCTTCTACAGAAGTGAGGTCTTGGACGACGTAAGGCGACTTCTAGTTCGCCTGGGTTTCCATCCTCGCATGGACGTTGTCAGACTATCGTTGAAGAACGATGGCTATTGGAGTTGCGTCTGGGGACTGTCTCTCGGGGTGTGGGAAACGAAGGAGCTCGTCACGAAGAATCTCGTGACACAGCATAGAAAGCGAGATGCAATCAGAGGCCCTCTAGAATAAAATGTTCTTATTTTTATATAAAAGCCAAGATTAGCGAGGGCTGGATTTGAACCAGCGATCTTCAGGTTATGAGCCTGATGGGATTTCCAGACTACCCCACCTCGCTGGTTCCCAATTAATACAAACGATATAGTTAAACGTATCCGTTTCACAATGCTAGTCAGCTCAGAAGAACTTCCTCAGCCTGAGCATGTCCTCGATTGAACCTTTGATCTGCAACTTCTTGGTGGCCAGCGCCTTCATCGGCCTGAGCTCTCTCGACCACAGCTGCCTGAGCGTCTCCTCGCTGGCGACGACTCTGATATCCGGGCCCTCTACCTTGCCCTTTCCGAGGCCGCCCACATGGCCGTTCTCGAGCAGGAAGTGGTATATGTCTCCGCCGCTGACTTCTATCTGGACCTTCTTCTTCATGCCCGCAAGTTCCTGGGCGAGGTTCCGGTCCTGCGCGACTTTCCTGTTGAACTTCTCGATCGCCTGCAGCAGCAGCTCCTCGACCACGGTCATTCCTCGAATGTGTCGAGCTTCCGGAGCTCGTTGAGCTTCATTATGTTTTGGGCGGTCTCCCATGTGCGGCGCGTGTGCGGGGGGAACGTGCCCTTCCTGCCTATCCAGTTCTTCAGGAACGATATCGTATCTTGATCGGCCGGGTATCCCGAGCCTATCGGCTCCCCGATCTCCTTCTCGATCTCCCTCACTCTGGCGTCTCTGGTGACCTTCGCCACTATGGACGCTGCAGATACTATGGCGAATTCCTCGTCCGCCCTGTGTTTTGAGAAGATCCGGCACTGGGTCCTGAGCTCGTTCTGGATCATGCGTCCGAACTTGGCGTCGTCAGCATCTGCGGCGTCGACATATGCTATCGTCGGGCAGAGGCGCTCGATGATCGTCGCGAACAGCCGGGCCTCGAGCTCGTTGAGCGACATGATCGTGCGCATCGTGTCGATCTCCTCCGCTGAGACCTCGATGACCTCGACCTTCGCCATCTCTTTGATCTTCATCGCCAACCCCTCGCGTCTTGTCGGCGAGAGCTTCTTCGAGTCTCGGACGTGGATCTCCCTGAGTTTCTCATCCGACTCGACTGCCACTCCGCAGACCACCATGGGGCCCATCACTGGCCCTCTCCCCGCCTCGTCTATGCCACAGATCATCCGAGGCATGGGATAGGGCGCTTTGTAGATAGCGTTTTTGTGCTGAGCCCATACAAAGGATTAATCCCTGGTCCCGTCAATTATCGTCGCAGATGATAGCCTCGGCCCAGCAGGAGCTTCTTGGCTACGACCTGAGCGCCGACCCGGAGCTCTTGACCATCATCGCGCTCCTGTTCTTGTTCCTCGGGCTCTTCCTCGCCTTTTCCGGGCGGAGGATCTGGAAGCATGTGATGTCCTTGATCGGTGCGATGATCGGGGGTCTTCTTGGGTTCGTGCTCGGAGCAGCCGTTGGGGGAGTGCTGGTAGGTCTCATAGTCGGCGCCCTCGGCTCGATTGTCGGGAGCGCGGTGTTCGTCTTCCTCGCCAGGGTCGGGGTTGGTGTCGTCGCCGCTCTGCTCTCGTTCATAGTCGTGGCGATGCTCACTGGCAGCCTCGCCGTGGCGCTGGTCATCGCGCTCATCGCCTTCGTCGTGACGTTCATCTACATCGAGGTCGCGATAGGACTTGTGACCGCCGTGGTTGGCGGGCTATTGGTCGGGATCGGCCTTCTCTGGCTCGACTTCGAGATGGTCGTCGTCGTGATCGGCCTTTTGGGCGCGATGGTCTTTGGAGCCGTGTTTCAGATGGTCGCGCTGAAGGAGGAGGTTGAGGGCAAACGTGTGAGAGCTCAGCCAAGCACGATGCAGGTGCCAGCTCCTCCGACGCCTCCGCCGATGCCTGGGAGGATCTGCACACGATGTGGCCGACAGCTGAGCTACATCCCTGAGTACAACAGATACTACTGCTATCGATGCCAGCGGTACGAGTGAATAAAAAGCGTGACCGAGCTACTGTGCTGATAGTAAATTCGCCACTCTTTATTAATGAGGCCAGGGTACGCCTTCGCTGACATGAGAGCGACAGGTCGGGACTGTCAGAACGGGAGGGTGGAGAACAGCTTCAAGCTCACGCGGGTCGGCGTGACTGGCGTTCGGAAACCCATTTTTGTGCACCGAGACGGGAAGGATCATCACCTCACTGCTGAGATAGACGTTTTCGTGGACCTTCCGTCGACTCAGCGCGGGTCGCACATGTCCCGGAACGTCGAGGTCATCACCGAGATGGTCGAGAAGGGTGTGAGGCAGAAGGTAAGAAGCCTCGAGGATCTTGCGGCCGACATCTGCAGGGAGCTCCTGGGACGACACGATTACGCTGGCTATGCTGAGGTGCGCATGGGGGCGGACTATTTCCTCGAGAGGAGGCCGCCGAGCGGACGAAGGTCAATGGAGCAGTACAGGCTCATCGCGAAGGCCACCGCCAAGCGCGGGAACGGCCTGATGAAGTTGATCGGAGTCGAGGTACAGGGGATGACCGCGTGTCCGTGCGCCATGGAGACGGTCCAGCATGAGCTCGGGTGCGAGGTGCTCCAGATGAAGAAGATCAGGCGTCGGATGCCCACGATCACCCACAACCAGCGAAACAGGACGACTCTGATGGTCGAGGTGCCCGAACACGTGGACGTCGAGGCCGACGACCTGATCGACATTGTTGAGGGCTCGCTCAGCAGCCCCACGTTCGGGATACTGAAACGTTCTGACGAGGGGGCAATCGTGCTGAGGGCGCACCAGAACCCGAAGTTCGTCGAGGACGTGGTGAGGGATATCCTGGGAAAGCTGCTGAAGAAGTACAAGAAGCTGGACGACTCCGTGCATGTCACAGTCCGCAGCGAGAGCGAGGAGTCGATCCACAAGCACAACGCTTTTGCGGAGAGAATCACTACCCTGGGAGAGCTGAGGGCGAGTGGTCGCTGAGATGGTCAGGGAGAGGCCGAGGGCGGGGGCCGTGAAGGCCCTTGCGGTCGATGTCGACGGCACTCTCGCGGATGACTCGCGAAGGGTGAATCTCGAAGCGATTGCTGCGCTGAGACGCGTGAATGATTCCGGGATCCCGGTGATGCTCGCGAGCGGGAACGTGCTACCGATCGCCTACGCCCTCTCGAACTACCTGGGCCTGACAGGGCCGATCATCGCAGAGAACGGGGGGATCGTCTGCTACCAGCAGCAGGTGTATGTGCTCGGCGATCCGGAGAAGCCTCGGGGGGCGTACGAGCACTTGCGGACGAAGATGGATGCGGAGAGGTTGTTCACCGACAAGTGGCGCGAGACCGAGGTCGGCCTGAAGCGGGATGTGAGCCTGGAAAGAGTGCGCGAGATCCTGAAGGGCATGGATGTGGAAGTCCAGACGACCGGCTGGGCCGTGCACATCATGCAGAAGGGGATGAACAAGTTCCTCGGGGTGAAGAAGGCCTCCGAGCTGCTTGGAATCTCTGCGAAGGATGTGGCCGCCATCGGCGACTCCGACAACGACGAGATGATGATCAAGGAGTGTGGTTACGGCGTAGCCGTCGGAAACGCGTTCGAGGGGACGAAGAAGGCGGCGGCGTTCGTTGCGAGGAGCAAGGACGGCGAAGGCGTGATTGAGGGGCTGCGTTGGCTTGGGCTCATCAGGTAGCTGAAGTGGAAGATTTTATCTCGCTGGAAGTCGCTTTGAATCTCGCCATGTCGATGATCGGCATCTGCAACCTGTGCGGCCGGCCTGCGAACACCACTTGTCCTCTGTGCGGCCGGCTCGTCTGCACTCAGTGCTCGAACCCTGTGACGAGAGTGTGCAGGGCGTGCTCTGCAAAACAGATGAAGACCACGCGGGCGACCTAGGCGAGGAGCCTCTTGGCCTCGTCCTCGGTGATGCCAGCTGCTTTGAGCAAGTACTTGAGGCCTTTCTTGAGGATCATGTCCTTGGTCTTGTCGTCCAGAAACTTCTCCATGACCAAGGGCGCTCTGTGAATGTACTCGACCGCGAACTCAGAGAAGTAGTATCTCGCGTTGTCAGGATCGAGCTCGGCGGCCTTGAGGTACGCTGCTTCCGACTCGTTGAACCTGCCGATCTCGAGCAGGTACGACGCGTAGGATGACTGGAATATCGGGTTCTTCGGGTCCAGCTCGACGGCCTTCTTGTAGAGTTCCATGATTTCCTCAGGAGTCATTTTCGGAACGCCCACCGACGCTTCTGCCTTGCCGAAGTACGCGGGGGCGCATTTCGGATCCGTCCTGAGAACCTTGTTGTACCTCGAAACTGCCTGCTCGAAGTCGCCGTTTGCCAGAGCATCTTGAGCTTCCATCAGGTCCTTCTGTATCTCGGGCATCAGTCGCACCGACCTTCAAGAGATGAGAGCGCATCATCAATGCTCGCAGAGTGTATAAAAGATTTCTATGAATACGAGCTGTCGACGGAGCGCATCGACTCAGTGCCAAAATCCTTTTATCAGCATTGCCTGTTGTCCACAAGACACCGTTCCGAGGTGCCCAGCGATGATGCCCGGCGGAAGGATGAACCCGAAGCAGATGAAGGCGATGATGAAGAGGATGGGGATCTCCCAGGAGGATGTAGAGGGCGTCGAAGAAGTCGTGATCAAGACGAAAACGAAAGAGATCGTCTTCAGAGACGCGGTGGTCACGGCTGTCACAGTCCAGGGACAGAAGACATATCAGGTTGTCGGCACGCCTCAGGAGCGGCCAAGGAAACAAGAGGAGAAGGCCGAGGAGGGAGGCATCTCGGAGGAAGACGTGAAGCTCGTGATGGAGCAGACCGGAAGCACAGCATCTGAGGCGAGAAAAGCTTTGGGGGAGTGCGATGGAGCTCCTGCTGAGGCCATCCTGAAGATCATGTCCTCCCGCTGAACATTGACCAGACATGCGAGTCGCATAGGGACATTCATGACGACACAGCGCTTCTGCTCGACAGCTCATGCGCGAGGAGGTCCTGCTGGAGGATCGAACCGCTGGTGCTCGGGCGCAAAGAGATTCTCATCGGGCGGAAGTAGCGCCCAATCGCGCAAAGCTTAAAGAACATGCTGTCATTCGGAAGACGCTCATGAGTTGACGCAGATGAAACTACACGAGATGAAGGCCAAGTGCAGAATGTGTGGCAAGGAACTGATCGCAGACGACAAGGACGATGAGTTCGTGATTTTCTACTGCATGAAGTGCGGAGTCTACACGACAAGGCCCGCTGAGGAGTACAAGGACCAGCCCGCGCCGGCAACAGCGGCCGCACCAACACCCGAGGATAAGAGGCCTTGAGAGGTACGACCCAGCAGGAGCTCGAGCCAGCATCTCGGCCATCCGCCAACGCTTAAATACGCAGTTCGCTTTTGCCTCAAGAAGACGCTTTGGGAACCGCTATTCCAGAGCTCACATGCCCCGGTAGTGTAGTGGCCTATCATCCGAGCCTGTCGAGCTCGGGACTCGGGTCCGAATCCCGACCGGGGCGCCAATTCTCATGACTTCCTGAACTCGAGCTGGTAGTAGACTTCCGTTTCAGACCTCGATTTCAGCTCGAATCTGGGCGCAGCTTTTCGGATGACCTGCTCGGGCGTTTTCCGCTCGCCAACGGGCGGCCCGATAGGAGTCTCGCGCTTTTGGAAGTCGACAATGCTGAGTCTCCCGTCTGCTCGCAGGATCCTGGACGCCTCATCAAGCAGCTTCTTCGCGCTGCTGACCTCGTGATAGACGAAGGCTCCGAGCACGTGATCGACCGACTCACTGGACAGCGGGATCGAGGTGATCTCAGCCCTGATGGGCACGATGTTGTTGGCTCCGCGCGAACGGATCCTTTCTGTAAGCACGTCTAGCATCTTGGTCTCAATATCCAAGGCGATGACGCTCCTTGCCCTTTCTGCGATCGGGAAGGTGAAGTACCCGATGCCCGCGCCAAGATCGACGGCCATGTCTCCCCTAGAAATCTCCAGTCTAGATACTATCTCCTCGCTCGGAACCAGCTTCTGCCGTTCCTTGCCTTCGAGCCGTTCTTTGAAGTCTCCCATGGCTTCGAACCTGCGTGACAATAATCATCATCCGTTGCTCAGGCATCATCGTTGCTTGATATATGCTTCACACCGTTCAGGAGCGATTCCCGAGGAGGAACATAGCAGTCCGGAGTCCAGAGGAAAGGGCGGTATCTGCGTTTCCTGGGTCAATTTCAGGGCGCACCACCGCTTCCGATGGAGAAGGCTTATCTATCTGCGAAAACCATGTGCCTCTCCCCTTCCCGGAGAGCCTATGGCCAGCAGACAAGAGATAGTCACCCTCGTCTCGCACGTTCTGGGCGAAAAGAACCGGCAGCTGCTGATACAGTCCGGACTCGAGGCCGTGCCAAAGGAGAGGCGGATTGAGGCCCTCAGGGGGCTGCAGGATCTCGGCTGGATAGGCCATGGCGGCCTCGCGGATTTTGCGGAGAGCTACTCGCTCACGAAAGAAGGAAGGAGGGCCGCCGCCGGCATGCCGAAGATCCCGGACTTCGAGAAAGGGATTTGCGAGCACATAGAGGCGCTGCGTCTTGCAGACAGCGATGCGAACTGCGACAGAAAGGAAGGCCTGAAGAAGCTGATCGATATCGACTGCGAACTTGGCAACTGGGACAGTGCTCTTCTTCACTGCTACGACCTTAGGAGGATCGCGGAAAAGACCAAAGATGCGCCGACGATCGCGGTTGCCTATTTCTACCAGGGCCGTGTCGAAAGGGCCCAGAACCATTGGGATGAGGCATTGGAATCCTACTTGAACGCATTGGAGATATACATGGAGGCGGGCGACCGGAAAGGCGTCTGCTCGACTAACCGAGCGATGGGGATGATCTACGGGACGAAAGGCGACCATGGCTCTGCCATAAGGTGCTTCGAGACGAGCTTGTTGCTCGCGAAGACCATGGGGGACAGAGAGGCCGAGGCGAAGGCCGAAGCGAATCTTGCGATTGTGTATGACCTCGAGGGGCGCATGGAGGAGTCGGAAACGGCAAACAAGAACTGCCTCGCCTACTTCGTCGAGGCTGGGGATCTGGCAAATGCCGTGAGGACTTCCAACAACCTCGGCGTCTTGAACATGTCCAGAGAGAGATTCGACTTGGCCGCAGAGTACTTCGAGAAGACAATCTCCTCGAGCAGGGCGCTCAGGAATAGAGAGGCCCTGAGCACTGCGCTTGTCAATGCGGGATACTGCTATGCCAGGGTCGGTGTTTCCGATCTGTGCCTGCGATACACCGACGAAGCGGCCTCAATCCTGAAGGAACAGAACAACCTGAACATGATCGCGCTAGCATACAGGAACTACGGGTATCTCGAGTTCAGGAATGGCAATCACAACAATGCCTTCGAGTGGTTCGAGAGGAGCGTGAGAGCAGCCAAAACGTCCGGAGTCAAAGATACCCTCGCAGCCTGCTGCTACGAATTCGGCATGGCATTGATCAGGTCGTCAATCGACTTGACCTTGGCGAGGAAGTTGATGAAGAAGGCCGCAGCAGTCTATGCTGAGATAGGCAATATCGAGCGCGCGAGAACAGTAGATGCAAGGCTCGCAGCGCTGTGAGTACGTTGGTCTTGGAACGTTCGAGATGATGTTTGGGTTGGCGACGCCGATGTCGCGTCGCCAGGATTGAGTCTTGAGGCGCTTATTCGATCCACAGGTGTCCGCCAGTCGGGTGAGCTACGCCAGAGACCGTGGATCTCATTGCATTCTGTATTGACTCGATCCATAGGTGTCCGCCATCTGGAGCAACGCCGACGACGGCCAGTGCGACCGTGCATGCAAGGGCCAGCACTCCAGCTGCGATTATCCATATCTTTCTCAGCCTTTCACCCCCGTGAGACCGAATGACACGTGGGTATATTTATTGTTCTGTGAGAAAATCGACATCAGACACGGACCTTGTCCGAAAGCGTCTCACAACCAAGAAACAAGTAGCGCTTCGCCCTGAGCCGAGAGATATATCATCGAACACACTATTATCTCGACAGAAATGGCTCAGAAAGTCTACATCACCATGACGGGCATCAGCAAGTGGCCCGTTCTGAACAGCCTCTGGGCGTCGATCTGCTGCAAGGGATACGTGCCGGACAGAATCTATCTCTTCGTCACTCGCGGCAGGGAGCCTGAAGCGCAGATTCTTGCGAGCTGGATCCGCATACTGACAGGGTACTACGGGAACGCCGTCGAGTCCGTGCAGAAGACCATAGATGAAGGGGACTTCACATCATCCGGGAAGAAGATCACCGCCGTCATGGAGGAAGAGAGGAGCGCTGGCAACGAGGTGGCGATCGACATAACGCCCGGCCGGAAAGCGATTATTTCATCAGCACTTCTCTCTGCCTGGCAGAAACAGGTCGACCACGTCTTCTACCTCTATCTCGAGGACATGAGGAATGCATCCAATCCGTACCCGATGATACCGTTCCATCTGCAACACTTCGTAGACCTCAAGGAGGAGGTGTGGAAGTGAAGGAACTTGTCGTGTCGAGGCGCGATCTCCAGGTACTCACCAACGCCATCTACAGGAGCGACAAACGGTACGTCCACATCTCCTATCCATTCTATGACCTCGAGCTCTTCACATTGGACATAGAGAAGCCCGAGTTGAGCAACATAGTCAGGCCAGATGCATTTGACTGGACCAGGAGCTCCAGGAAGCCGCTGGACCGGTCCGTGAGCGCTGACGAGCTGCCGAGCTACACCGATCTCAGGAACTGCCTCCTCTCCTCCGGATTTCTGGACTACAGAAACGAGCCGGAGATCACGAAGAAACTGCTCGATCTCAGGGACGAAGCGAGGGATCCGAACAAGAGGCCGAGGCCGCTGTTCGTCGCGCTCGACACGAACATTCTCTACAACAGGTTCCTCTCGAGGCACTTGCCCTTGATCGACGAGTCCTCTGGCAGGTCGCTGGATGCGACTGATTTCAGATATGTGTTGAGCGAGATCGTCCAGATGGAGATAGACACAAAGATAACTCACAAGTACTCAAGGGAGGAGGTCCAGGGCCTCGCATCAGTGATGGCCCATCCAGAGCTTCTCAAGGAGTTCTCGAACGCGAGCGGAAGGCGCGAGAGGACCGCGAAGCTCGCGTTCAACGAGATGAACTTCCTGCTTGGCGAGCTGAGAGCATTGAGGATCAAGGGCACACCCACGAAGGGAAAGGAGAGGAACGACATCGAGATTGCGCAGTCGTACAAGCAGTGGGCGAGAGCGGGAGATTACGACGTGTTCCTCCTGACCGCGGACGAGGACATGGTGAACCACGCGAGAACGAGCGAGCTCATGACTCTCCAGCTCGAGCTGCCGTTCCTGGTTCCGGAACACGCGCGGATTAACCCATGGAAGATGTCTGATCTTATCTACGATCTCGCAGTCGTCTTCGGAGCTATCTCTTTGGACAGCGAGGACATCTTGGTCTTCGGCGAGTGGGCAGGAAAGGGCAGCTCTGACTTCATGCATGAGCACGTTAAGGTCAGGTTCGCGAACGGCGAGAACTACCCCGCGGTCTCGAAGCAGCTGGATATCTGCAGGAAGATCCTGGCCCAGGGCGCTGGTTGATCCGGTTTAGGTTCTTGGAAATTCTGGGCAAACATCATATCATGGGGATTTCATCATCCAGGCACAAAGGCTGATTCGCCTGTGTATTTGCGACCCATTTGGAGAGTGGATTGATTGAAGAATAAGCCGAAAGTCTATGCCCTGAGCACGTGTCCGTACTGCAAGCGGACCAAACGATTCCTTGACGAGCACAAGATCGTGTACGATTGCGTTGATGTCGATCTGCTGGATGATGCGAAGCAGGACGACGTGCTGGAAGAGATTGAGAAACTCACGGGCAAGAGGTCGTTTCCAGTCGTGGTCATCGGTTCTGATATCATCGTTGGGCACGACGAGGAAAAGCTGAGGAAGGCCTTGAAGATATGATCGTCGCCAAGGCCGAGAGGATTTATTGTCCTGTTTGCCAGGCTAGATTCAAATTCCTGGAGGGATGGAAGGCCGGGGACGCAGTGATTTGTCCGATCTGTGGACAGACCCTCCGGCTTGAGAGCGGATCTGAAGGCTGGGTCGGGACCCGCCCTGAGAAAGGGACGGAACACGAGATCCGCGAGCGGATCGATCAGTACGCGAAGCTCAAGGGATACGTGTTCAATGAGATGAGGGAGGAGCTAGTACAAGGCCTGCTCGGAAAGAATCGGCGCTTTGGTGACTTCTACTGTCCCTGCAGGATGGAGCACGTTCCGGAGTACCAGTGTCCATGCAAGCCCACCCGCGGAGGTGACGTGGAGAGGAACGGGAAGTGCTATTGTGGGCTGTTCTGGAGGAAGCCGTAGCGGCTAGTCCTCGTGGAGGGCGCCCCGTGGGCAGCTCGAGACACATATTGCGCAGCCGGAGCACCTAACCGGGTCAAAGACCGGCCTGAAGGTCTTCTCGTCCACGAACAGGGCTTTGGTCGGGCAGACTCTGGTCACAGGACAGTACGGATTCACGTCGCACAGCTCATACTTGAATGTGACTGGCATATTGTCCGGGCTAGGCCATGCCGCTCCCGCTAGATAATGGTTGTGCATGATTAGTGCACAATCGAGAAAGACCGAGAGTATGGCATGTCGACGGTCGTTCTCAATTTCTGCATTAGGCTCAAAAGTGAGAAATACATCGCAACCCGATTGAGCATGATGTGCCCCAGGACAGCCTAGACAGGACTCTAGAGCTCACGACCTCGATCATGAGCATGAGAGATGTCAACACTCTTCTGAGGAAGGTGGCCGACAGCGTCACGGACGACTTCGGCTTCGAAGGATGCGATGTTTTCCTGATCAACGAGGAGAAGGATGCCTACATCCTGAGGGTTACGAAAGGGTTTCCGCGGACTATTGCCGAGAAAGTGGAGGGCTATGCACTTTCCACGAAGAGGGTTCAGGGCTATCTCGCGCTGGCGGAACGGCTCGGGAGGTTCACGTATCTCTACAAGGCGAAACCAGGGGAGAACGCCAGCGACTACCGCAGCATCATGCACCCGGAACGCACGAAGCTTCCCAGGCTGCACGAAGACGACTGGCATGAGCTAGATGTGCTCTACGTGACCTTCGAGGACTCCGTTGGCAACATCATAGGTCTTATCGAACCGGACTCCCCGAGAAACAGCAAGCTCCCAACGGGATCGCTCGTGACGAACCTGGAGATATTTGCCACGCTCACATCGATTGCTATCACGAACGCCAAACTGATGGAGACGCTGGACAAGACGGTGAAGCTGTACAAGGCGATGCTCGGATCCGTCGCTGCGCTTCAGGAGCCCGTCGATCTGAAGACGACGTTGCAGAGGATTGGCGAGAAGCTTGATGAGCTCGTGCCCTTCGATGAACTAAGTGTCTACTTGGCCGATTGGGAAAAGAATCTCCTTGTGCCACTCTACGCAACGGGACCATATGCTGAGGAGGTCATGGCTGACATCGGACCACCCACGGGCCTCGCCGGCGAGGTCGCCAAGAGCGGGAAGGTGGAGATTGTCGAGGACTCAGTGAACGATCCGCGTGTGGAGGACATTCCGGGACTCGAGGATATTGAGATTAGCCAGACGATCATGGCAGTGCCGCTGAGGGGCAGACGAGGCGTCGAGGGCGTCTTCGAGTTGTACAGAGACAAGAGCCGGAAGTTCACGGAGACAGAGTACGTCGTTGTCGAGCCTTTCGCAGCCCATGCTGCTGTCGCTCTCGAGAACGCGAGGCTCAGGGAAGAACTGAAGGAAAACCTCGATTCCGTCCAGAAGGCTTATGAAGAGATGAAAGATCTCGACCACATGAAGGACAGTCTCGTGGACACAGTATCCCACGAGCTGAGAACTCCGCTGACGACAGTCATGGGTTACCTGGAGATGGCATCCGTCGGATTGTATGGCGATGTGCCGCCGAAGATGAAAGAGAAGTTCGAGACGATGTTGGAATCCGTCAGAAGGATAAACCAGCTTGTTGGGGCAATGCTCGAGATGTCCCGGCTCGACGAAAAGACCTTGACGCTCGACCTCGAGCCGATAAACATCGCGATGATCACAAAGGAGGTCCTGCACGACCTTGAGGCCGACATCCAGGAGAGGAATCACAAGATAACAGTGCTCTTTGGAAGCGATCTGCCCGTCGTGGTCGCGGACCGGCTGAGAATATTCGATGTCATCGAGAACCTCGTGAGCAACGCGGTCAAGTACACACGCCCAGGCGGCTCGATAGCGATTGGCGCGGACATCCTTGGCGGGAAGATGCACATGTGGGTCAGGGACAACGGAATAGGTATCGCCAGAGAGGACCAGGACAAGATCTTCGACAGATTCTTCGTCGCTGAAGCGGGTCTGACCCGGGCGGACAACAGGGTGGGAATAGGCCTTCACATAAGCAGGGAGATCGTCCGGAGGCACGGTGGCGAGATGTGGTTTGAGAGCATGAAGGGGCAAGGGAGCACCTTCCATTTCGCAATACCCGTGAGGCCGGCCAAGGCCAAGTAACTGCTCTGAAAATGTCTACTCCCTATCATTAGCTTGGGCGAATCGCGCTTTTTGAATTCAAGTCGAGAGAAGAGCAGGAATATGATTTCGAGGCAGTCTCTCGGGGCCACTCACATCTCGCAGGACAGCTTCTCGAACACCTCAGGCGGCGGCCACGAAGGATCCTCCATCAGGTACCTGTGCATCGCCCTCGCCGCGCGCTTTCCATCGCCCATTGCGAGTATGACCGTTGCCGCGCCCGACGCGATATCGCCTCCGGCGAACACTCCCTTCTTCGAAGTCCTGCCCTCAGGGTCAACAGCGATCGTGCCCTCCTTCGTCGTTTTCAGGTCAGGGGTAGTCATGGGCACGAGTGGGTTCGGGCTCTGGCCGATCGCGACCAACACCGTCTGAGCGTCGATGAAGAACTCCGAGCCCGGGATTTTGATCGGCCGCCTCCTCCCTGAGGCGTCTGGCTCGCCCAGCTGCATCCTGATTGCCTTCACCTGCTTGACGTTGCCGCAGTCGTCGCCCGTGAACTCCAGTGGCGCCGCGAGCAGCTCGAACCTCACTCCTTCCTCCTTTGCGTGGTGGATCTCCTCTCTTCTCGCGGGCAGCTCCGCATCGGACCTTCTGTAGAGAATCACGGACTCCTTGCAGCCCAGCCTGAGAGCAGTTCTTGCGCAGTCCATCGCGACGTTGCCGCCGCCGATGGTCACCACACGCTCGCCGACGCGGACGGGCGTGTCGTATTCCGGGAACTTGAACGCCTTCATCAGGTTGGTCCTCGTGAGGAACTCGTTGGCCGACATAATGCCATTGAGGTTCTCCCCTGGCAGGTTCGTCCAGTCGGGCAGGCCGGCCCCTGTGCCAATGAAGACCGCATCGTACTCCTTCAGCAGCTCATCGACCGTCTCGAGCTTGCCGACGACGAAGTCGTTGTGGACGTCGACGCCCGTCCGCCTGATGTAGTCGACCTCTGCCTTCACGATTTCCTTGGGCAGCCTGAACTCTGGGATACCGTAGATGAGCACCCCGCCGCAGTACTGGAGCGCTTCGAAGATCGTGACCTTGTGGCCCAGCTTGGCGAGGTCGCCCGCAACGGTGAGCCCCGCTGGTCCTCCGCCGACGACTGCAATCCTCTTGCCCGTTGGCGGGGGCACCTCGATCTTTCCGTGCTTCTGTTCCCTTCTCTCCCAGTCAGCCAAGAACCGCTCCAGCCGCCCAATGCCCACTGGCTCGTTCTTCTTGCCGACGATACAGAGGCCCTCGCACTGGTTCTCGTAGGGACATACCCTGCCGCACACCGCAGGCAGATTCTGTTTCTCCCTGATGATTCTGATGGCCTCATCGAACTTGCCCTCCTGGGCCTGTCTAATGAATGCCGGTATGTCGATCTCGACGGGGCAGCCGTCCATGCACACCTTCCTGTTGGGGCCCCGCTTGCACTGAAGGCATCTCTGCGCCTCCAGAATCGCAGTC
>Ga0315312_1000721_pt1 | contig 32810 bp, 31 predicted proteins | sample TDP7_MG_FD_203629 | JGI IMG/M metagenome (GOLD analysis project Ga0315312, IMG submission 203629) | Freshwater sediment microbial communities from Lake Towuti, South Sulawesi, Indonesia - TDP7 | ecosystem: Environmental > Aquatic > Freshwater > Lake > Sediment | place: Indonesia: South Sulawesi... | reverse complement strand
AAGCTGACCATCATAAGGGCCAACAACCACTACTCCTGCAGGCACCTCACCATACCTGGCAACAAAAGAATCTGGATGCTTTACCACCAACAAATACCCGCCAGCAGGTATGGTAACCACAGGCTTAGATGAAAACACAAACTCTATCCCATCAGTAAACCGCCAGGGCTCGCTGGTCACATAGTCATATAAACTAACCGGCTCGCCAGTTACGTTGTAAAGCTCAATATACTCCTCATCCTGATTGCCTGAGCCGGGATTATACATAATCTCGTTGATGACAATAGGCCCAACCTTAGGATAGGCATTGGCCGCACCGGGCGTATTCTGGCTCATCGCCACAAAGTTGTAGTTATCGGTGCTACCTTTATAGTATCTGCCGAACGATACGCCGGTCTGGGAGGCGCCAAAATCTTCCACCTCCTGATAGCCGGTGAGCACTCCATCCTGAGCCGATGATAGATATACTTGATCGCCATTCTCGCTTAAGGCAAAAGCCCTGTGACAGCCGGGATCAGCCGGATTGCCAAAATGCTGGTCTTGATAAAAGACAAGATAGCCATTAGCAGTAATGACTGTGCCATCGGCAATCTGGTATTTGGTCAAGCCTGTCCCGAGCCCTTCGGCTGCGCTCAGGGTAAACTCCGCCGAGGGATCGTTGCCATCGTCACTTAAAAACCAGCCGCCGATATTGATCGTTTCGCCGGTTGTATTGTGAAGCTCTATCCAGTCGGAAGAATCAGCGTGAGCGTGGGCCAATACCTCGTTAATCACTACTGAGCCTGGCTCAGGAATAATGCCGGTGTCGTCCCAGCCTGGCGAGCCGCCATAAAATGCGCTTGCCCGCCAGGAGTCTTTCTGGCCCCAGCTATTTATGTCGGGATTAGCTGGATTTACGATGGTCAGAGAAAAGCCTCGCCCATCGGTAATGTCACGCCATGCGTCACTGTATTTGAAATCCATTATCGTCTGGCTGACAGCATCCTCCAGGCGGATTCTTTCACCCTCATTGGCTAGACTGCCGGAGTACTGCCCGGCAATGACTCCGGCGAAATCCGGATACCGGGCAGAAAAAGCCGCCTGATCTTTAACCACCAAGACATATTTGGCTGGTGCCAACTCTATGCTGGGGAAGGTAAAGTCTATGCCGTTGGTGAAGCGTGCCAGGTTCAGGTTGATGGTCTGGCTGCCGACCCCTTCGACAGGCTCAGGGCAGGTATTTTTTAGCTCAATATACTCCTCATTCTGGTTGCCGGAGCCAGGATTGTACATAATTTCGGTGATTCTTAGGTTCTCTTTTACTGGCCCAACCGCAAAGACCGCCTCATTAAGAGCGCTCCAGGTACTGCCGCTAAGTACCCGTGCCTTGATGTGCGTGCTTTGAGTAAGTCTGATGGCCGCCGAATACTTGCCTGTGTGGCTGGTGTTGACGGCGCCGCTCAGCACACGCGGGTCAGAACCATCAAGAGTGTAATAGATCGTGCCAATTTTGGCAGTCATTGAAAGCCCATCGTTGGGAGCGATCTGGCCGCCATGCTGATATGACCCATTGATGTAAAAGACTGGCGCATCAACATTAGGATACCAGCCTCTGGCTTTGAACTGGGCCAGAACAATCGCCGTGCGTTGTGGAAAGTATATACTAAGAAGCCAGTCTCGCTCGGCGACCCAATGCTCGTCTCGGGTATAGGTAATATATGGAGACTTGTCTTGCTGATTGTCGCCCCATCGAGCGGACTCCCCTACAACCGCGCGATCGACCTCGTTAAGCCGCACCCGGTATAACGCTGCTGCACCTTGGGGAGTAAGCACACCATTATTGAAGAAGTGCCGATGCACGTGGTTAGCGAAAAGCATGCGGTACTCTGCATTTTCTGCGAGCTTGCGGTGCAGATGCGTTGGGCCGCCTGCATCGTCCTTGCCTGTAACATTCTCATTGAGGTCCTCCATCACATGCTCAGCGTCCCAGCTATGGTATCGCCACTTACCATTAGGGTCGACTCGGCTTCGCGTGGCGTACCAGTTCTGATGCGCCCAGTCTGAATTTCCGACATAGTAGTTCGTGATCATGTAATTGATAAAATTTGGCAAGTCCAAGTACCGCTGAATTAACTGATACTGCGCAGCAGAGGATAGGCCCGCATCCGCGACACCGCACATTTCAATATAGTTCACTCTGGAGCCGTTGATAACTGTTCCGGAGTTGTGTTTTAGAACGTCATAGTCCTCATCGTCGCCGCCGAAATATGCAGCGGCAAAATGCTCGTCAGGCCTCTCGTGGAGCCAGTACAGTCCCCAGTACAAGCCGTTCAGGTAAAGATGCACGTGTCTGCCGTGCGGAGCGAAGCCTCCTGTCGCGTTTTGAATGTCAGCTACAAATTGGTCTCGAGTGTACTGGGCAATATCTCGCTGCAGGAGCTGCCGACCTTGAACAAATGGCCGGCTGCCGGCAGGTCTAACGCCGCCGCCGTACGGCCAGGTATTGTTCATGCAAGCATCCACCACAACAGTGTCGAACTGGTCGGTCGCCTCATCACCGAAGAGCGGAAATCGCAGCTTGCTTGGCCCATATTGGCCTTTGAATTTTAATCTCAGCGAGAGTTTGTCCATCTTCCACCTGTTCGGACTGCTTCCGCCAACGATCATCACGGTGCAGTTGACCTGGAATCCTTCGCTACTGTCGGGCAAAATAAACTCAGCCGAGCAGGCTCGCTCAATTCTTTCCCCTTTAATGTAGATGCCCTGGCCGCCGCTGCCGAACCAGTCGTTCCTGTCCATTACCAGTGACAAAGTAGCAACCGACTTTAGGTCATCTTTAATCGTGTCACGGTATAGGGGGTTATTGACAACATCCGGGTCCATCTCGTAGTCTCCCTGGCCGGTGTGTCCCCAATTAGTCAGGAAACCAGGTGGCTGAGCGGGTTGCCGGATGACATCGTCCAGAAAGATATAGGTATGAGTATCGACGTTGGAGGGCTTAAAGCCGTGCTTGAATGCCACTGCCCGCAGAGCAGTGGTAGTGGTAATGGGGATAGGACTGATATAACGTATGCCCGTCGGTTGGCCACGCTCGAAACTATAAGGACTACTGCCATCGAGTGTGTAATAGATCAAAGCCCCCTCGGTCTCGGTACTGATCGTGACAGAAAATGGCTCTGCATAGAAGCCGCGATCCTGGCTGAATCTGGTGTCACCAACGAAGCCGAGGTACGCATCATAATTAGCAGTTCCCGGCGTGGGAAATGCCAGAAACCGCAAGTAATCGTTAGCATCTGGATACCGGCCGTAGGAAATATCGGGCCTTTGGTCGTCAAAAATGACGCTGTCAATCAGGGTACTGCCGTCAGCAGCAAACAAGCCGACCTGGTCGCCGAGAGCACTGAGCCTGAAATTCGTGTGCAAACCTGGATCTGTGATGTCGCCGTCTGCCCATACCAATAAGTATCCGCCTGCGGGAATAGTAGTTGCGGAAGGATTAGTATCTGGAATCCGCCACATCGTGGGCTGATCGAGATCATCGGTCAGATATATTCCGCCTACATCAATGGCCTCGCCGCCATAATTATGAATTTCTATCCAGTCGTCATATTCGCCTTGGTCATCCCGCACCGTACTACTATTGGAGGCCATCACCTCATTAATCGCCAATGGGATCCCTTTTTGGTGCCAATTCGCAGCTAACAAGGCGAAGTCGACCATAATGATGTCATCGTCGTCGGTTAAGTCAGCCGAGCCGCCGGAAGGGTTCAGCCACTGATCGGCAAGAACCTGCAAGTCTTTTAGGTCGACCTTACAGTCACCGCTGAGGTCACCTATGGGACATTTGGCCCCGGCAGATCCGACCGCAAACAAGGATAATACCAGAAGGGCAAACCCCGCAATATATTGCGGGGCTAACCGGTTAACCCCGCCATCACTATGGCGGGGTTCGCGGATTATTACAGATTTTCTCATAAGCTTTTGACTTAGGCCAGAACTTGAGTTATTTTAGCATATCGCAGGGCCGTGAGTCAATGACGGCCTTGCTTGACACCCCCGCGTCTTCCTGCCGCAAGACAGGAGCGGGGGCGGGTAACCTTAGAATCTGCCGTTGAAGAATCTCCTCTGGTAAAGGCAAGTGATGCAAATAAAGCTCAGGTTTCTTGGCGCAGCTCAAAATGTCACTGGTTCTCGGCATCTGCTCGAAGCCGATGGTACACGGCTGCTTGTGGATTGCGGACTTTATCAGGAACGACATCTGCTGGCAAGAAACTGGGAGGCATTTGCTGTACCCCCAGATAGCATAGATGCGGTACTATTGACTCACGCACATCTGGACCATTGCGGCTTATTGCCTAAACTGGTTCGAGATGGATTCAAGGGTAAGATATACTGCACCGCTGCTACGGCCGAAATTACGCGAATAATATTATTGGATTCGGCCAAGTTGCAGGAGGAAGACGCCGAGTATAAGCGCAAAAGACACAGGCGCGAAGGTCGAAAAGGTCCTTATCCGGAAGTGCCGCTCTATACGGCGGCTGATGCAGAGGTCTGCTTCCCACTTTTTGCGCCGGTAAGATACAAGCAGCCTGTAGAAATCGGCCCGGGGATCGAAGCAACTTTTTGCGATGCCGGCCACATTTTGGGCTCTTCCATAATAAAGGTTAGGGTTCAGCGTGACGGGCAGGAAAGAACTATCCTATTCTCAGGGGACGTCGGTAGGCCCGATAGACCAATCGTCCATGACCCGGCTTATGTTGACCAGGCCGACTACCTGCTGGTCGAGTCCACTTACGGCGATAGAATTCATCAGAGCCGCCAGGATATAAAAAAGGCGATCGCTGATGTGATAAATTCGACCATGCGGGCACGCGGCAATATAATCGTCCCAAGTTTTGCGCTTGAGCGGCCTCAGGAGGTCCTATACTACACAAATGAACTTGTGCTCGAAAAGGCCGTACCGCATCTTTTGGTCTTTCTGGATAGCCCTATGGCTACAAGTATCACGCGAATTTTCGAGCAGCATCCGGAGCTTTACGACCATGAACTGGCTGAGTATATCGAGAAGCACAAGTCGCCTTTTAGATTCCCGGGCCTTAAAATGGTTGAGACGGTGGCGGCGTCAAAGGCGATTAACCGGATAAAAAAGACGGTTATGGTTATAGCAGGGTCCGGAATGTGTACAGGCGGCAGGATAAAACATCACTTAGTTAATAACATTTCTAGACCCGAAAGTACGATAATGTTTGTTGGCTATCAGGCTGTGGGCACACTCGGCCGGCGAATCGTTGACGGCGAAAAGCAGATCAGAATATTGGGCCAGGAATATCCGGTCAAAGCCAGAGTTGTGCAGATACACGGGTTCTCAGCCCACGCAGACAGGGATGAGCTCGTCAAATGGCTGACCGCCTTGAAAAAACCGCCCAGGCGAGTTTTTGTGATGCACGGTGAGCCTGCAAGCGCGCAGAACTTGGGCCGGTACATCACGCAACAGACCGGTTGGAACGTCAGTGTTCCAACTTATCTGGATGAGATTGTACTCAATTAGTGCCGAGCAGTCGGGATTCGTGCAGAATGTGCCAGTATGCGCCGCGGGCTCCCTTTTTGATTGCTTCTACCAGCTCAATATTATCATTATAATTGTGATCTGTCGGGCTGTCGATTCCGGCCCCTTGCGGAGATGCCTCCTCCATCGGCTCAAAAAATATTTTATCACCGGCTATCAAATCGCGTACCAGCTTAGCTGGTCGTGAGCCTAAGGCTTGCGATATGTAAAAAGTCGGCTTGAAGAAGTCTACCGGGCCGTCATATTTCCTGCGAATATTCGGATTAAGCTCGGCTGGTCCCTGGCTTGCGACAATTGCGGCCATTTCTGTGCCTGGATAAACTCGCACGCCAAGTGCTGCTCCGGCACAATCAGGCTCGATCTGCTTGATAAAGTCGATTGTCTGTGCCACCGTTTCGGGCGTTTCGCCGGGGCCGCCGAGCAGCAGGTCTATCATAACCTTCATGCCGTTGTCCCGGCATAAACGCACCGCTGAGGCGAGGTCTTCTTTGCTGTGTGGCTGATGGTAAGCATTAAGCATTGCAGGGCAGGCAGAGTCGCCTGTGAAGTCGATGCCGATGCAGCCTGCGCGGCTCATAACTGCGGCAAGTTCCGCATCAAACGGGACGACCGTCATATATGTGTACCAGCGGACGCGTTCTGCCAGCGACCGACGGATGAATTCCTCACAAACGGCATAAGCGTGCTCCCGAGGGATATTGAATTCAGAATCGCACAGATGCAACATTTCTACTCCCTGGGCTATCAGAGACTCAACTTCGTCAGCGACTTCGCAAGGCTCTCGCAGCCGAACCGTCACTCCTTTAGCCAGGTGATCAGCGCAATACAGGCAGCGGCGATTACAACCGCGCTTAGTTTCTACGCCGCACTGGCCGCCTCTTTGAAAGTAGGCGAAATTGTCAATCGAGTCGCGGCTGGTAGGCAGAGAAAGCGGCGACGGCCAGGCAGCTTTGTTGCTGAGGATAATCCCGTCTTTACGCCAAATTAGTCCGTCTACGCGGTCGAATCGCCTCGACCCGTGTAGTTCACTTAACAATGAAACTACAGCTTTTTCGCCGTCACCGCGTATGCCGAAATCAGCACCGGTATGCTCGACAATACGCTCGGGGAAGATAGAAAAGCCCACGCCGCCAAGAACGATCGGGGCATCAGTCAGATTTCGCAACTTAGCTATGGTTTCAGATAGAGCGGGGACAAACCACTGGCCACTTGGCCAAAAGGAATCATCTGTATTGCGGAACGAAATGCCTATAAGCTCGGGACTGTGATTGGCAAAATAATTTTGTAATGCTGCATCTGGGTCATCACACAGGCACAGGTCGAGTACGTCCACATCGATTCCGGCTTTTCTAACACTTGCCGCAACGTAGTCCAGGCCGACCGGCCCTATGGGAGGAACCATTCTGTTTGTGTTAATCAGTGTCAACATTGTTGCTCTTGGACAGGGATTTACACGGATTCGCACTGTTGAAATAGTCCGTGTTAATCTGTGAAATTTGTGGTTGTTTTTCCTGTTCTATGACTGCATAGCTCAGACCGGCTGGAATCATTGCTGGTTGTCCTGGGGTTTCTTCTTTCGGCCTGTAAAGTAGCTCAGCAGCATGCCTAACTCAAAAAGCAGGTACAGGGGAATAGCCAGAGCAACCTGCGAGAATGGGTCCGGGCCAGGCGTGGCGACTGCTGCAACTATAAAGGCAAGAACGAGAAAATACTTCCTCGACTCGCGCATCGTCTCGATTGGGACAATGCCGGTTCTGGTCAGGAAAAGAATAGCCAATGGAGTCTGAAAGGCAAGCCCGAAGACCAGCATCAGTGTGCTGACAAAGGTTACATAATCTTTGAAGGTGAAGTTGGAGCTGACGCCCAGGACTTTTTTGTTGAAACCTACCAAGAAACGAAGGGCAGCCGGTGCTATCGCGAGCATAAAGAACAACGCCCCGGTGACAAACAGCACGGCAGAAAAAGGCGTGACCAGGTACACGTAGCGTTTTTCGTGTGGATAAAGCCCCGCAGCCACGAACATCCACAACTGATAAAATACCCACGGCGATGAGAATATCAGACCCGAAATCAGGGCTATTTTTAGATAGGTTACGAACCCGTCTATCGGTGCAAGAGCCTGGAGGCGGTTTTCCTGCCCGATCACGCTGATATACGGTCGCTCTATGAACGCTATTATTTTAGAGCCAAAAATAAGACAAATTATAGCACTAGCCACCAGGCCGATAATGGCCAGAATCATCCGCGCGCGCAATTCCTCGATGTGGTCGCCCAGACTCATGGTGGAGCCGGCGATGGGGTCGTAGTTTTTCTTGTCCCTCTTTTTCCTCGTCTTGCCATTGCTCATTTGGCTTGTAGGCTCGAATTGATTATGCCGCAGTCAAAGTCGTTAGCTGTCCCGGTCCAGTTCGTTTAATCCAGCAGCATCCTTGGCTTGGTCTACGACGTCATTTTTTACTTTTCTAACGTCGCTGACGAAATCGTCTTTGGTTTCTTTAGCTTCGTTGATACCCTTCTTAAACTCCGTTAAGCTTCGACCGACGCTGCGGGCAATGTCGGGCAGCCTTCTGCCAAAAACCAGCACGAGAACGGCAAGAATAATAATAAGCTCCAGAGGCCCCGGTGTCCAAAATGCTAAATACGGCAAATGCTCAATCATTTCATTCTCCTTATCGCTCGTTAAGAGCAGAGCTATCTAATTTCTGTCGGCGTATTATAGACGCCTTCAATTACGTTGTCAAACTAACACTTAATGACAATCCGAGAAACATTGGATTGACCGGAATGTTAACATAAAGTATAATCTGACCTGGTTAGCAAGTCAAAAGAATAATACGTCCGGAGTTACTAATGAGTTCAATTTCTGCTCCAGTAAGGCGTTTGGAATCCGCCGTGAGTATTTGCCTGTTAGCAGTTCTGGTTCTTGTCGCCGCTGGGGTCTTGCTGAAACAAGGTAACGTGGATATGGGCCGGTTCGGCACCGACCCGGTCGCTGCTGGTGTGGTAGAGCCAAAACCACAGGCGATGACCGCACAAGGCGAAATATCGTTGAGCGCTTTGCTGCCGCAAGGCTTCAAAAAACTCTCGGAAAGCGAATTTTACAACCCCGAAAATCTTTACGAGAAGATCAACGGCAAAGCTCCACTTTATATTGAGTCTGGTTTTGAGAAATTGCTTACCCAGCGTTTTGCCAGCGCCCAGGATGAAAGCCTGTGGGCAGAACTTTTCATCTACGATATGGCCAATCTGAGAAATGCGTTTTCGGTGTACAGCCGGCAGAAAAGAGCCGATGTTGAGGTTCTGCCCGATACACAGTTTGCTTATAGGACCAGCAACGGCTTGTATTTTGTGCACGGGAAATACTATGTTGAGCTGGTTGGCTCTTCTGAGTCGGCTGAGTTGTCCATCGCAATGAGGCAGGCCGCTGAGCAGATACGGACAAAGCTGGCAGTTGACAAAGACGAGCAAATAGCTGAGCTGGCGCTGTTTCCCCAGGAAGGTTTGGTTCCAGGTAGTAATAGGCTTTACCTTGAGAGCGCTTTCGGCTTCAAAGATTTGACCAACATTTTCACTGCGCAGTACAAGCTGGGCGAGCACACGGTCACGGCGTTTATCGGCAGACGCCCTGATGCCAACGATGCGCGTAAGATGGCCGAGAGCTACTATCGTTTTCTGATCGAGAATGGCGCAGTCGCCAAAGCGACAGCTAACGAATCTCTCAAGAACTGGCAGACCAGAGTTGTTGATTTCTACGGCACTACTGAAATAGTCTTTGTGGTAGGGCCGTTCGTTGCCGGCATTCACGAAGCCGACGATCGACAAGCCGCGGAACAATTAGCCGCGGTGCTCGCTGACAAGCTCAGCCAGGTAACAAAGGCGATAGGGCAATGACCGAATCCAATGGAGAAAAAATTGGGCGACGGGAGTTGTTGACGCGAGTTGGCAAGGCCGGTGCTGCAATTGCCGGCTGCGGCCTGGCGTCATATTTGCTTTATGACCCTGCAGGACCAAGCGCCGAGGTGAAAGCACAAGAGCTTGTGACCTTGCCGGATTTCTCAGTGCCCGCCAAGTCTGGGCAAACAATCGCCATTATCCAAGGCACCGATAGGACAAAAACTGTCGATAAGGCAGTAGAACTGCTCGGCGGGATAGAAAGATTTGTCAAGCACGGTGACGTGGTTGTGATAAAACCTAACGTAGCCTTTGCCTCGCCGCCGATGTTGGGGGCGACAGCCAATCCTGATCTGGTGGCTGAGGTGGTACGGCTGTGTTACAGCCGGGGCAAAGCAAAAAGAGTCATTGTTACCGATAACCCCATCAACGACCCTGCAAGTTGTTTTACGTTAAGTGGCGTTGGCAAGGCAGCCAGTGAAGCGGGGGCCAACGTTGTTCTGCCGAAACCGCATCTATTTAAGAACACTACTCTGGCAAATGGCAAACTTATCAGGAACTGGCCGATATTCTATGGCCCATTTGAGAAGGTGGATAAGTTGATTGGTATTGCACCGGCTAAACACCATCATCGAGCCGGCGCTTCAATGTCGATGAAGAACTGGTATGGGCTTTTGGGCGGACGCCGCAACATCTTTCACCAGGACATCAACACGATTATCGCTGAGCTTTCGATGATGGTAAAGCCGACCCTGGTGATACTGGACGGCACCGAGGTTATGATGACCAATGGCCCCACCGGCGGTTCCGTCTCAGATTTACGGCGAGCCAACACGCTTATCGCAAGCACTGACTGCGTGGCTGCTGATTCATACGGCTGCACGCTGCTGGATTTGAAGGTCTCGGACCTGCCTTATCTTGCCCAGGCAGAAAAAGCTGGTGCTGGAACAACCGATTACAAGTCACTGAAACCAAAATTCGCATCGGTAGCATAAAGGCGAGATTACCCCCGCTAATGGTGACCGTCTTTGATGACAAGGCGAAACACAGGAAAGTCTTGATCTCTTATTGCCTAATAGCCGATTGCCAGACCGCCCCCTGCCACGAGTGGCAGGGCTAATTAGCCCCTGACCTTGGTCAGGGGGTCAGGATGGACGGCCGGCAGGGTCTTTAACAATATCTTCTCTGAGCGGTTCTGGAAGACGGTCAAGTACGAAGAAGTTTACCCGCCACAGGCGGGTTTATCTCAATGAGTACCGGAATGCCTCCTAAGGGGTTGATGGTCTGGGCAGGTACTTTGATTTCTACAACAATCGCAGGCCGCATCAGAGCCTGGATTATCGAACCCCTGCTGAGGTGTACTTTGAGAATCGGTTCAGTTGCTTGGCTTGGGGGAAGCCAAGCAACTGAGGAACAGGTTCTATTAACGCCACAGTTTTCACCTTATAGAGAGCCAAAATTGGTCTTGACAACCGGGAGTACCTGATCTCATCCACCAACTGACGCATACATTCTGCCCAGTCTATCTTCGTTCGGCGATCGGTAATTTTTACATAGCGGGCCAGCGCTTGTAAGATAGTCTCACCAAATAGTTATCTCTGGTCGGCGAATCCGAAATCCGAATATCGAAATCCGAAACCCCGCACTAATTGCCCTCCACATTCCAGCGACGCGACCATATAACGGCAATTAGTGCGGGGCGTTTTGGAAATTCGTATTTTGAACATTCGATATTGTTTCGAATTTTATCCAAGAAAAGTGAATTTTCGAGATTACGTTGCGCTGTAGGATTAGACCTCCCTGCTTTAAGGTTATCATTTATCCGCCAACGGCGGATTAACGTTAACCCGCCAGACGCAGGGCGGGTTAACCATATCGGAAAAAGACCCAAATTTGGCCATCATTTATTCAGAGACAGACCACTATGCGGATAGGGTCCCAAAAGATACCCGTATTCTACAAATCCTCCACCACTTTTTCGGTCTATCAGGTAATAGACCGAGGAACTCGCCCCCAATTTGGCTCAGGCCGAACTATTTCTTATGTTCTATAGGGCAAGTGCAAGATACCCCGCACCAATTGTGGCTGTGTGTGGGGCTGGGGTCCGGCAGCAAGGCCGCCTCTGTCGCAGTTGGACAATTGGTGCGGGGTTATTTGCCTGTCGAAACTTGGAGGGAAACTTGGTATGGGCAACGAGACGACGGTTGTGCATGTCACCCATGAGACGATAGGAAAAATCGGCGGCATCGGTGCAGTCCTGCACGGCCTTTTCACGTGCAAATCCTACCTTAACGCGGTTAATCGGTCTATTCTGGTCGGCCCGTTATTTACCGCAGAAGGCTCCGCATTAGATCGTCTCGGTGAGAACGGCGAAGTGCTTTACTCATCCATTGACGGTCTTATAAACCCGGGCTATGCGCCGGCTTTTCGTAAGCTGGAAAGCCTCTACAATGCGGGCATCGTCTACGGCAGGAGAACGTTCGTGGACGAGCACACAGGCATAAAAAGCTCGCCCGAAGTACTATTAGTTGACGTAAGGCACATCGACAAAGGAGCAATCAACGAATTCAAAAAACGCCTGTACGAAAAATTTGGCATCCGCAGCCATCTATACGAGCACCTGTGGGAATACGAACAGTACGTCAGATTGGCGCCTGTGGCGATTGCCGCATTAAAAGCGCTCGGCGCAGCCAGCGAATCCCCGCGTACGCGGGGACCGGTCATTATCGCCCACGAGTTTATGGGAATGCCTACAGCCTTGGCAGCGATTCTCGAGCCGGGCTGCAATTTCACAACGGTCTTCTACGCCCATGAAGTAGCTACGATGCGCCGCATTGTGGAAGAGCATCCCGGCCACGACACGATGTTCTACAACGTCATCAAGCGAGCTCATCGCCAGAGGCGCTACGTCAACGAGGTGTTTGGCGACCAGCGCAGCTACTTCAAACACGCTCTGGTAGAAGCTTCAAAATACTGCGACCACATATATGCGGTCGGTGATTATGTAGTCGACGAGCTTCGGTTTCTTGCCCCAGAATTCGAGACCGCAGACATCGATATAGTTTACAACGGCATACCGGCATATCAAATCAGCACTGCCGATAAGATTGCATCCAAAGAAAAGCTGCGGCAATACTGCCAAAATCTGCTCGGATACAAACCGGATTTCATCTTCACGCACGTTACAAGGCTGGTACTCAGCAAAGGACTTTGGCGGGATTTACGGGTGCTATATCCAATAGAACAACACCTTAGATCTATGGGCAAAACAGCCGTAATGCTGGTACTATCCACTGAGGTGCCGCAACGCCCCAGTCAGGATATCTTTAATATGGAGTCAGCCTATAACTGGCCCGTTGCTCACCGCGAGGGCTGGCCAGACCTATCCGGTGGCGAGGCAAAATTCTATGCCGCTGTACAGGCATTTAACGCTCAAAGCCGCAATATAAAGATCATCTTTATAAACCAGTTTGGATTCCGTCAGAAAAACTGCGGCAAAAGGATGCCGGAAGATATAGAATTCATGGATATCCGCAGGGGCACCGATGTCGAATTCGGCCAGAGCGTCTATGAGCCGTTCGGCATATCTCAGCTTGAGCCGTTAACGTTCGGCGGAATATGCGTGTTCAGCAGTGTTTGCGGATGCTCCGGTCTCTTGCGGGACACAGCGGGCACAGAGGATGTGGGTTCCCGCTCCGCGGGGGCCCTCAAAAATGTTATTATCGCTGATTACACACACCTGGATGGAGGACACTATTCTGATATCAAAGACTTGCTGCATATCGGCCAGGCAGAGCGCGACCAGATAGAAATAAAGGAAAGTCACAGGGTCGCAAAAGAAATAATCCGGCGTCTGCCTAATAGCGAATCTGAAATCGAGAGCCTGATTCAAACCGGCTACAGCTTAGCCGAGAAAATGGGCTGGGATGCAGTGGTTAAAAACTACCTGCTGATGCAGGGTTCCTCTATGCCTTACTTAAAGACACTCGTAGCGTGAAGTATCGGCTCAAACGTCGCCAGTTCCTTTATTGGAACAGCTCCCCACGTCGTATTGAGATGTCCGAGCATATTCCTGTTGTTTAGACTTTGAGAATATTTGACCAGCGCTCTGGTTGCTTTCAATTCGCTCCAGCCAGCCGGCAAAACCCGAAAGCCCTTTTCCAGAAACATTGGTATTGATTCGTAAGTATCTCTGGCAGTGTAGTGCCAGTCGCAGATTATTATGTCCTTGGGGATCAGCTCAATCGCTCCAGCGGTGCCATTAGCACTGGCTTCCCACTTGCCATAGTCTATTTTGCCAGCATCGATAAGCCGATCACCCCACATCAGCATTTGGATTCCCGCCGAGCGGGGTCCCTCAAGCTTATATTTTTTAACTAAATGCCCGTAGTAGTCATTAACAGCCCTGGCAAAAAGCTGGGCTTTATCCTTGCCTTTGCAACGTGGACAGGCATCATCACCTATAATAAAGACCTCGTCCATCCCTACATGAAGGGCATCGGCTCCAAAAGCCTCGATCAACTCGTCCATAAGACTGAATACTATTTGGTTTACCTGGGGATGAAGTGGACACCAGCTTCGGCAATAAATCCCCTCGTTTTTGGGGTATCGCCCGGGCGTTTCATCAAATTGAGGATACTTGACCAAAAGAGGAAAGGTGTGTTCACGCCATGACTGATGGCCCAGACACTGGAATTGTGGGATAAGACGAACATGATATTTTCTACATTCGCCAACCAGTCTCTGGATGTGCTCTTTCTTGCTCGGATTGGCTGCTCGGAGCTCCGGATGCGATTGATATTCATAGCCATAGTTGATCTCTGTTATGATTACGTTAATACCGAGCTTGGCAAGCTGTCCTACAACTTCCGTTAGCTGTTCGGTTTTATCGGCAGTAGTCATACCGACGTGCAAACCTCGCCACGCCTGAGATGATTCTGCAGGAAGTGGCGATGCTGCAAGCAGGACCGCAATAAGGAATTCAAAATTCAAAATGCAAAATTTAGAATTCGTTGCCACAGACCAGCAACTCCGCAATCTTTGATTTTTGATATTTGATATTTGATTTTCTTTTGTCGCAAGGTTTCGCTCATGTAAGTTCTCCTCTGGCATATTCCACTATTCGATCAATCTCCCGGCTCAAATCTTGCTGTATCGGCTCAACCTGATGGGTGGCCAGAATCCGCCTTACTTGCTCCTTTATGCGTTCCGCGATGGAACCTGCGCCGCTATTGTACCATTCATCCCAGCTCTGCCGTGTCCATGCTGCTCCGGGCAACCACAACTCTTGCCGGAAGTGTCTGACCGTGTGCTCTTCCGCCAAGAAGTTGCCGCCGGGGCCAACCTTGTTCACCACATCTGCCGCTACCTTCGAAGCCGCCACCTCAAAGCCGCGTGCAATCCGCTTGACATATTCCATCACTTCATTATCAAGATATAGCCAGACCAGACCCCCTGCATGGTCGGTCCCGCATATCCCGCAGTGCCCGAACGTATCCGCTCCTGCCAGCACCGCCAAAAGTAAGCTCGCAGCCTTCTCCACTCCTGCCTGCGCATCAGGCACTTTCGCATCGGTCAGCCCCACATTGACATACACCGGAAATCCATAGTGCCGTGCCATCTGTACCATAGCTACCGCCATAAGTCCCTGTTCGGGCGACCCAAACGAACATATACTTGTCCGCGGGTCCATAATATGCGGTATTCCTCCGTACATAATCGGCACACCCGGCTCAAATAGCTGTGTCACCACCACCCCAGCAAGTATCTCGGCATTTTCCTGTGCCAATGTCCCTGCAAGTGTTGCCGGTGCCGTCCCGCTTGTCATCGCCATAGGCCCAATGCTAACCGGCTGACCAGCCTGAGCAAACTCCTTCACAATATCCAGCCCATCTCTGGGCAATTGCAGCGGACTAATCGGCTCCAGAAACGCCTCCACCATAGGGCGCTCTCGCAGCGCCTTCTCGCCGCCGGCCACCGCCCGATATATCTGGAGGATGTACCGGGCTGTTTTGCCATTCCTGACCCAGCACCGTGTTGGCTTACCTGTGCCTTTGACCAATTCGCCTGTAAGGAAAACGTCACGCCACGCCTGCGATACCTTCTCCGGCTGCGCCATCGACCCAACAATATTGATGTTAGAAAGAGCATCGCCCAGCCGTATCGCCTCGCATGCGTCGGTAACAGTTGCTGCTCGCCGCTTGCCGGTCTCGGTATCGATCCAGCTATATTGGCCGGGACTGCTCATCAGCACGAAATCACCGTATCCAAACCTCGCCGTCCGTTCTGGGTCGCGCCCATAAAGAACGTACTGCTTACCTGCTTTCTCGATGCTATCGGTCACCAGCTTCTCAGACAGTCGTGCGATCTTTCCATCCATCTTGGCGCCTGCCTGCCCAAGAAGCTCCAGCGCCTCCGCGTGGTGTACCATCACACCGGTATCACGCAGTATCTGTATTGTGCCATCGTGGATAGCATTTATCTCTTTATCAGACAAGACTTGCACGCGAATCTTGGCCATCGCTTCGCCCAAGTTTTACCGCAGAGACCGCAGAGGACACGGAGTTTTTCTACCCCGCCATCGTTATGGCGGGGCTAACCGGTTAACCCCGCCATCAGCATGGCGGGGCATGTCCGCGCTGAGCCACAAGTCTATTGGTCTTTCGACACCCTTTGGCCGATACGGCAGCTTCACTTTTTGACCGATCCCGGCCGAATGGTAGCCGGCGTACAACACTTCTTGCACCACCCGTCCGTCTGCACCTGTGGCCTTCGGCTCTTCCTTACCTCGCACACATCGGGCGAAATGGTACATTTCCTGGGGAAAGCCGTAATTCCACAGCTCCTCGAAGACCGGCCAGGTCCAGCCCTTTGTCGCCGGTGCCTTTTCCACAGCATACCCGTAACCATACTCGCTGTAGGTAGGCAGGGCGTTGCCCATGTGCAAGTCAGCGTAAGTGACACCGCCCTGGCCGTAGACTTCAATGCGGTCCTCCATTCCGCCTCTACGCGCCCAGCTATCCTCGATTAAACCAACTGCCCCATTTTCAAATTCAATTATGCAGACCGAATTATCTTCGCCCTTGGTTTTGTCTTTGTGAACATAGGTTCCCATGTGGCAGTACACGCTTTTTATCTTGGGTCGGCCCAAAAACCAGTAGCAGAACGCGATGCCGTGACAGCCCATATCCATAAAAACGCCACCGCCAGATTTCTGGACATCCCAGAACCAGGCCGCGTGCGGGCCAAAGTGTTTCTCACTCTGCTTGATCAGATACACCTTGCCGAATGCACCTTCGTCCGCCATCTGTTTGGCTTTGACGTATTTGGGCGTGAAAAAAAGTTCCTCCGCGTACATCAGTAGAACCCCCTTGCTCTTACAAGTCTCGATCATCATGTCTGCTTCTTCAAGCGTCATGCACAGAGGCTTTTCGCAGACCACATGCTTGCCTGCATTTGCAATGTCTATGGTCATCTGAGCGTGCAGATAATTCGGCGCTGCAATTGTCACCATCTCGATATCCTTGTCCTTGAGCATCTCCTTGTAGTCTGTAAAGACCCGAGGGATGTGGTATTTCTTGGCCAGCTTGGCAGCGTTGCCCGGCGTAGGTGAGGCGACAGCAACAACCTCCGCTTCATCAGGCATTATCCGAAATGAATCAGCGTGAATGTCGGCCTCGAACTGTGAGCCGATAATTCCGACTTTTACTTTTCCTTTAGCAGACATCGCCAGTCTCCCCTTTACCAGCTCATTACTATTGAAGGTATCGGCAATCGAATCTACCTTCGTTCACGAAACATCCGGTGTTTAAGTAGTACATGTCGATAGTCGCGTTTAATCCGCCATACGTCTGGCGGATAAATGCCGCCAAGTATGGGCGCGTTCAAAACCAGCCAGTTAATGTTTCTGTTTCATAATGTATAGGGAGCTTAAGTTCAAGCTAATTCTCTGGTAAATCTGCCTTGTTTAACATTGATATAGACTGGTCTCGCTCAGACCGGCGGACGTGAGCCCCCGCGCTAATTGCCCTCCACATTCGGGGGACGCGACCATATAACGGCAATTAGTGCGGGGTCCGGCTTATAGTTAGCTTATTCTCGTCCGCAAGTTTCTTATCAGGCCAGAAAGTATGTGCTGTGGGACGTCAGCCAACTCCGGTTCAGGTATTTGGCTAACAGCTATCTGGTCGAGGATTTTTGTGGCTTGACGGCGATAAGGTGCTATCAAGTCTGCGGTCTTTTGGGCCTCATCTATTTCGCCGTCTGCCATTAGTCGCAGGTAAGTAATGATGCGCTTGGTCAGCTCTTTTTCGTTTATCTCGGCTGCATATCCGTCCAGGCCAACCGTCTCAGGGATTTCTCTTTCCTGCAATATGTCCTGTGTAAGTCGGTGGGTCTCCGCCATCAATCGCTTTTTTCTTTCTTCCTCAGTCTCGTCTATCGGGGCAAGTTTCAGCTCTTCGTCATCACTGAGGTCGGGGACATATATTTTATTACGGCAGGCAGGACACTTTGCCCATTTACCGGCGGCACTGTCCTGTGCTTCTACCTTCTTGCCGCAATGGCTACAGTGAAAGGTTATCGCCATCTTACCACCTCGAACGAAATCTTTATATACGTGCTCATCTGGTCCACTGTACTACCGTGTTGCGTGTTCCTTGTAGAGCCGAGACGCCAACGGCCCATAGCGGCTCAAGTCAAGGACCAGAGCAATATCTTGCGGGCCTACCATATCCATATATCTACCGGCTGTTTTCCAGTTCGGGAGAAGTTCGTAGGACAGCTCATTCTCAAAAATGTCTTTTACGGTTGATACTATACGCGAATGTATCTCGAAACCGCTGGATCGCATTTGTTCGAGCGAATAACGTTGATGATGCGAAGTATACTGCCCGAAATCATAAATGGGGTCAGCATCATATACATTGTAGTCCATATATGTCAGTGCAGAACTCAGTGGTTGTTTTTTATTTTGACAGGCTGTAATAGAAGATGCTTTGGACATAACAATGTTATTCCAGATTTTAGTATTAGTGACGCCGTCAGCCCATGCTCCTGTTAGCTGGTCCGAACGGATAAGATTGTCGTGAACTTCAGTGCCGGTATTTCCAGCATGAAGTTCGATTTTACCATCGAAAACATTGTCGTAGATGTAATAGAGGGCCGGTCCTCCCTGATTGTTTCCGTAAAACTGTGTCTTATTGCTGGTGAAATAGTTTCGCCGGTAAGTATTCTCGATCCCGTAATCTTTATCAAAAACTCCTGCGGTATTATCGTAGATGTAATTATCCTCAACAATTACGTTTTTTGCGCCTTTGCTATAGACCTTGATGCCGGCGCTATTTACGCTGTCGCCCTTGACGCCACGAATAATATTATGGTGTATCCAGCAGTCTTCTGCTCTTTCTATGCGGATGCCATCATGATTGTCGCCCGTTGGGATGTAGTTCCCTATTACTCGACAATATCTAATTACACATCCTCTTGCACCATAGATTATGATTCCTTTTAGCCTATCTGTCATGTCAACAGTGAAACCTTCCCATACGATATAATCCTTATCGCTGCTGCCAACGGCTGCTTGTCCACCGGAGGTAGTAATCGTTACTTTATGTTCGGGATAAACTTTGAATGTAATAGGATTATGCGGCGTTCCGGAATAAGAGGGATTGACAGCCGGCACCGCCCATCCCGATGAGGCCCCTACATTGTAGATTCCCTCTTTCACTAAAACGGTGTCTCCAGGCTGCAAGACCGTTGCGGCATGATTGATCGTCTTCCATGCCTGAGCCTGCGTACCGGCATTACTGTCACTAGCCTGAGGATCGCTTTGATCCACGTAATACGTCTCTGCTCGAACGGAACCAAAAAGCAAAGCTAGTGAGTTCAGGATTATGATAATAGTCTTGCTTGGCATCAGCCTTCTGTTTTCTGTTTTCTGTCTTCTGTCTTATATTCTGCAACGACCTCTGTGGTTATTCCGCCACGTGGTCTGAATCGAGAGATAACTTTCATCCAGCGTGGTTTGCAGACCGTTCGCAAATCGTCCAGTATATCGTTTGTCAGGGCCTCGTAGAAAATGCCTTTATTGCGGTAGCTTTGCATATAGAATTTCAGGCTTTTTAGCTCGATGCACGATTTGTCCGGACAGTATTCGATGATAATTTCGCCAAAGTCCGGCTGGCCTGTGCGCGGACAAACGCTGGTAAATTCAGGACATCTTATGGTAATATGATAATCTCGCTCCGGCCGCGGATTGTCGAACAATTCTATCTGCGGTGTTTTGTTCATTGTGTCACGCCTCGCAAAAATCAGCCAGATTATTATAATAAATATTGATAATATAACAAGGAAGAAAAATGCCGACCAGAAGTAACAGAGCAGTAATCTTATTAAGTGGAGGCGTGGATTCGGCTACGACCTTGGCCATCGCCCGCAGTGAGAACTTCCAGTGCTATGCGTTGACCTTCAAGTACGGCCAACGGCATCAGCGCGAAATCGAGGCAGCGCAGAAAATTGCTGCTTCTCTCGGCGTAGTTGAGCATCGCGTAATCGAGATTGATCTGGCTGCCTTCGGCGGTTCAGCGCTAACGGATTCGGCTATTGAAGTCCCTAAGGACAGGAAAGGCCTGGGTGACACTGCTCAGATTCCGCCTACGTATGTGCCTGCCCGCAACACAATTTTTTTAAGTTACGCTCTTGCCTGGGCCGAAGTGCTGGGTGCGTTCGATATCTTCATCGGCGCCAACGCAACCGACTACAGTGGCTATCCGGACTGTCGGGCTGAATTCGTAGCTGCCTTTGAGAAGACCGCCAACCTTGCCACTGCTGCGGCAGTTGAAGGCAAAGGGCGATACCATATTCATACGCCGGTTATCAATATGACCAAAGGCGAAATCATTCTTGCAGGAACAAAGCTCGGTGTAGACTATTCGCTGACACACAGTTGCTACGATCCGGACCAGCAGGGCAGGAGCTGCGGCAGGTGCGATGCCTGCCGATTAAGATTAAAGGGCTTTGCCGAAGCAGGACTGAAAGACCCGATCGAATATCGAATAACGAAACCATGAGAGGTGGGTATCAGGGAATCAGGTTATCAGTTAGCGGGCATCAGATTATCAGGATATCAGGTTAAAGGCAGAATAGTTTCTTCCTGATGCCCTGATCTGCTGATATCCTTCATCCTGGTTTCCTGATGTCCTGATTTCCTTATTTGTTTTGAATATCGGGTTTATCTCTGAAGCGATTTATTTAATTCGAGAATGATAGTAAACGAGATTTTCTATTCTTTGCAAGGCGAAGGATTTTTGGCCGGCGTTCCCTGCGTGTTTATACGGCTGGCAGCCTGTCCTTTACGATGCCGATGGTGCGACACAAAATACGCCTGGGACGAGAGCGCAGGGCAGGATTACAATATCGCCGAGATAGTCCAGACTGTTGTAAAATGGCCCTGCAGATTTGTGGTTATAACCGGCGGAGAGCCAATGATAAATCCGAACCTATCACAATTAGCGCAACGGTTAAAAGCCGCCGGCAAGCACATAACAATCGAAACCGCAGGTATTGCGTTTGTGCCCGATATGCCTTGCGATTTGATGAGCATCAGCCCAAAGCTGAGCAACTCCACGCCGAGCACAGAAGACAGAAGTCAGAAGCATGCCCTGAGCGTAGCCGAAGGGACAGAAATCAGAAGTTTAGCCCCCACACCTGTGGTGGGGGCGGGGAGCCCAGAAAACGGAAGACAGAAGTTTTTAAGACCGGATATAGATGTCCTGCAAAAGCTGATTGACAATTACAATTATCAACTTAAATTTGTCGTTGATGTTGAGGCTGATTTGGCGGAAATCGAGCAGACGATAAAAACAATCGGAAAAGTAGACGTAGAAAAAGTGATGCTGATGCCGCAGGCAGCTACAAGGGATGAGCTTTTGGCCAAGTCGCCAATGGTTGCTGATCTATGCAAACGCAATGGCTTTGCATTTTCTCAGCGTTTACAGGTTCTGCTTTGGAACAATCAAAGGGGAACGTGACATCTGGTCTTCATTTAAGCGGCCCCTTGAGCAGGCGGATGTCGTCAATCCATGCGGTGCCTTTGCCAGTGATGACCAGGTTCAGCTTTACGTTGTCGGGATTCTCACCCGGCTTCAAGAAGAATGGAGTCTGTTGTGTTGTCCAATCTGTGGTGTCGCTCAAAGGCTGGTTAAGCCCTCGCGAGAAAAACTCTCCACGGCTGGTAAAGTGGCACCACATTTCCAGATAGACCTGACCTTCGACATTTTCTGTCCGAACGCGGGCCTTATAGATCAGTCGTCCGTCTTCTACGTCTATATCGCCGGTTTCAAATAAGCGGACCGTTGTCGGCTTTACTGTTTCAATTCGCAGCGAACCGTTGCCATCACTTGAAATCTCCCTGTCGACCTGCACACCTGATTGAGTTAACACTCCGACCATATCGTCAAGAGAGAACCGTCGTAGCTCGGTTACTACGGCCTGAGGCAGCCCGTATTGGCCCGATTTGACTCGGGCGAGCAAGGGAAGCAGTATGGGTACAGCAAGGACTATGGAAAGACCAAGAACGACATACCCGATAATCACCCCTGCCAGCGCCAGCCCATATCCCCTTAACGCTGGTACACCTCTTATTTTGCGCAGAGCCAGGTGTCCGCAGATTATGGCCGGGACGCAGGTAATCGGGCCAACCAGTGAAAAGACCAGAGATGCAATTGCCAGCCCGCAGGTTTTGATTGGCCTGGCCTTATCTTGATTGGCTGGCCCGGTCCGAACCTTTGCCGTTTCCTTCATGGCCTCAAGCAGGTCCTGGTATTCATCTTCGCTGATCTTGCCTTCATTGCGAAGCCTCAGCAGCTCCTCTTCCGAGGACACATTTAGTACGTTTGACATTTTAGCTCTCCTTGAATTGGCTCGTGCAGTTCACCTGGCCCGACGAGTCCAGCCTTTTCTTGCTCAGATACCATTTGATGGGGATTATGATAATGCCAAGAATGCTCAGGCCCCAGACTAAGGGCAGCTTGAGTACAAGGCCGCTCGGCAGCCCTATCAGGCAAATGACAAAGCCGGTCAGGAAAACTCGCTTACGGAAGGCATATAATTCTTTTGTGAGCGGACAAGGGCGACTGTTGGTCTTGGCCCGGCCTTCTGCTGCTGAGGGCCTCTGCAGCGCCGCGTGCAACTGCTTATATTCAGCCTCGCTGATTTTGCCTTGCTCACGCAGCCTTGACAGTTCTTCTTCTGAGTTTGTCTTTGCCATCGATTAGCCTCCTGAAAGTTTCTCGAGCTTTTCTTTAGCCTCGGCCACCGTAATCTCATCTGTCCTGAGCTTCTCAAGAATGGCTTTTTTCTGGGCGTCCATTTTCTTTAGCGTTTCGTAGTTCGCGATCAGTCTATCCAACCTGGACCTGATTGCCGCATAGCCGAGCGGGCTATTTTGTTCCAGCGTCTTAATACTAAATCCTGCCAAGAGATATTGCTCCAGAAATTCCTGGTCTTCTGCAGAAAGTCTATCGAAGAAAGTATGGCTGAAATTACCTTCGATCTTGACCTCGCAGGCTGGACAAGCCATCGCTACCGTCTGCATCGGCAGGCCGCAAGAAGGACAGGATGTCGAAAGTAATCTCTTTGCCATAATTAGAAATATTAGCATGCTCAGGCGATAAGTCAAGAAAAATTTGGTAAAAAATTCAAAAATCCTAATTATTTTTGGTTGCCAATTCACTCAGATTGCCTTTGTACGCACCAGCCCCGTACTGTGTTGTGCCAGGTGCAGAAAGACAACCTGTGGATTCCCATAAGGCTTTCTTGTTGATATTGGCCCAAGGGCATGGTATATTTTTTATTAGAGGTGACAAAAATGAAATTGAAGATTGTTTTAGAGAAAGGCGAGAATGGATTCATTGTCGCACACTGCCCCAGCCTTAAGGGTTGCTGGAGCCAGGGCAAAACTGAAAAGGAGGCAATCAAAAATATCAAGGAAGCAATAAGGCTATATTTAGAGCCGGACCCTCAAGACGTTAAGCCCTCTACTAACCACAAGGTCTTAGAGGTTGCGGTATGACCAAGCCGCCCTTGCTTTCCGGCAAAAAGATTGTCAAAGCCTTTGAAAAGTTGGGATACTATCGCGTAAGCCAGAAAGGCAGCCACATAAAGATTCGCAACGATACTCGCCAAATAACTCTTATTATTCCCGATCATAAAGAAGTTGACCGCTGGACCCTGAGAGGTATCATTAAAGATGCTGAACTGACCGTAGAAGAATTTATTGAATTGTTTAAGTAGACACCCCTACTTGCAGATCGAGAATTGGCACTCAATAATCAGTAGTGAAGCTCCTGGAGGTCTTAGGAGTATGAAGTACAAAGTAATTATTCGTCCCGGCGAAGTGTCGGGGTATGTGGTTGAGTGTCCTGCCATTCCCGGCTGCGTTTCCCAGGGCGCTACGATTGAAGAAGCAATGGCCAATATTAAAGACGCCATAAAGGGTTGCCTTGAGGTCTTAAACAAGCGAGCCGATAGAGATAGGCTCAAACATAAAGACAATATTGTTCGCGAGGTAGTAGTATAAGTGGCCAAACTACCCCAAGATGTTTCTGGTCGGCAAGCGATTCGTGCCTTTCAAAAAGGAGGGGATGCGGCCTATCTTTTCTGTGTCCAACCACAAGATTCTCGATCCTGGAACCCTGCGTAGCCTCATCAGACACTCCGGACTTGCCGTAGAAGAATTTATCCGCTTGCTTAAATAAGCACCTGCGTTTGCGGATTGATAATTGACAATCAATAATCAATAGTAAATAATGTTGTCATCCCCGCGCAGACGGGGACAATAATCAATTGTTGGGCCCAGGTGGCGGAATTGGCAGACGCGCCAGCTTGAGGGGCTGGTGGGGATTTCCCGTGCAGGTTCAAATCCTGTCCTGGGCACTTTTCATTGATTATTGATAAGGAACACCCTCCAGGCAAGGCCTGGAGGCTAAATAGGGTGATTATGCCGAAGACACTTGGCTATATGTTCACCTGGACGACGTACGGCACTTGGTTGCAGGGAGACGAACGTGGTTATGTGAAAGACGGGCAAATACTTCGCGGCGATAAAAAACTTGTTGAACTTTGCGAGAAGTTCCAAAAAGGAAATACGGTCAAGCTTAGACACGATGAGAAAGATATTGTCCGCCAGGCAATACTAAACGAGGCTGCACGTACTGGATATACTATTGAAGCCTTAGCCGTGTGCAGCAATCATATTCATCTGGTGGCACGGTATTTTCCGGAGCCAATAGGACAGACAATCAGCAGATTTAAGAATGTCACCGCCTCTATCCTAAGAAAACATGGCCGAACCGGTCGAATTTGGACACGAGGATTTGATAAAAGGTTTTGTTTTGACGGTGAGGATTTACTCCGGCGAATACAATATGTCAAAAACCATAACCATTAAAACCTCAACTATTTAGCCCCGAAGCCTGCTTCGGGGGTCTTTCTACCTGAAGTCCGCTTCGGGGGTCTTTCTACCTGAAGCCTGCTTCGGGGGCCTTCTCAGGTTAGGCCCAGGCGCTCGGCTTCGACGTCAAGGCCATAAAGTTTCATTTTCTTGTATAAAGTCGTGCGGTTTATCTGAAGTGCCTTAGCGGTTTCCTGCCGGTTCCAGTCGTGAGCCTCCAACGCCTGACGGATAAGCTTCTTCTCCGGCTCAGCCCGAGCCTGTTTCAAGCTAATCGGCTTATACGCTTTTGGCTGCTGGCTCTGGTCCTGTCGAATCGAATCTGGCAGGTCTTCCAGGCCGATATACTTATCTTTGCTTAAAAGAACCGCCCGCTCCATCACGTTCTCCAGTTCCCTCACATTGCCCGGCCAGGAGTAACGCTCCAAGTATTCCATTGCTCCGTCAGTGATGCCGAGCTTTTCTTTGTTGTGCTGTGCACAAAACAACCATAAGAAATGTTTTGCCAGCAACGGAATGTCACCTACTCTCTCGCGTAAAGGCGGAAGGGTTACCGTCACCACGTTTATCCGGTAGAACAAATCTTCGCGGAATCTGCCTTGTTTGACTTCCTCAATCAGGTCACGATTGGAGGCAAGGATAATCCGCGTATCGACGGTCATGGTTTTATTGCTTCCGACCGGCTCAAACTGTCTGTCCTCCAAGACCCGCAGCAGTTTCACCTGCAGGGCGGGGCTGGCATTGGCGACCTCATCCAGAAAAATGGTGCCCCCGTTTGCAGCCAGAAACTTGCCCTCCTTGTTATTTACTGCGCCGGTAAAGGCTCCTCTGACGTGGCCGAATAGCTCGCTTTCCAGAAGTGTCTCCGGCAGCGCCCCACAACTGACCTCCACGAAAGGCTTGTTTCGGCGGGTGGAACGGTAGTGTATTGCTCTTGCCAGCATACTTTTGCCTGTGCCGGATGGACCAGCCATCAATATTGTGGTATTCGTGTCGGCAACGGCCTCAATCAGTTCGAAGATTTTCGCCATCTTGTAGTTGTGACTGATTATGTTCTCCAGGCTGTACTTTTGTTCAAGCTGCAGTCGCAGTCTTTCGTTCTCGCTTATCAGCGATTGTTGCTTAAGCGCTCTTTCTATTGCCAAGCGCAACTCGTCGTCGATGATTGGCTTTGTCAGGTAGTCGTAGGCGCCGTTCTTAATAGCTCTGACTGCGCTTTCGATGGTGCCATAGCCAGTGATTACTATGACCACCGTTTGAGGATAGTTTCTTGTGATCAGGTCTAAAAGTTCGAAGCCGTCGCCATCTGGTAAATTTATATCCATTATTGCAAGAGCATGGCTTTGTTTCTGTAGCCTGGCGACTGCCCCCTTAAAGCTCTCGACGCCGGTGGTCTGGTATCCTTCCAGCGAGAGAAACTCGCACAGCGAGTCCACTATGATTTTGTCGTCATCTACAACGAGGATGCTTTTTTCTATCATAGGTTATCCCTATCGGCTTTATGGATTATTTGCCAGCGGCAAATATACTGTAAATATGCTCCCGCCCTGCGGAGCATTTTCTGCGGTTATCCGCCCATGATATCTTTCGATAATGTCTTTACATATTGCCAGACCTAATCCTGTCCCTTTGCCCGGCTCTTTTGTGGTAAAGAATGGTTCGAATATTGCTTCTGCGTGCTCCGGCGCAAAACCGCTTCCGGTGTCACGAAACTTTGCCACGACAGTATTATCTGCAGCCAGGTAAGTTGAAACGTGCAGTTCCCCACCATCCGGCATCGCATCAAAAGCATTTTTTATGATGTTACAGAACACCTGGAATAAATTGTCTGTTCTGACCGGCGGTATGCCGCGGGCGTAGTCCCGGAACACGTGAATGTTTGACGATACTGCCTTAGTCTCCATTGTGCTGAGAGCATCATCAATGATCTGCTCCACATTGGCATATTCTAACGGCATGTGGCTGCCGCGCGAGAACTCAAGCAGCTCACTTACGATTTGAACCATCCTGGTGATGCCCTGTCGGCAGCGGACAAGATATTCCTTGGGCTTTTCGAGCTTTTCCTGCTCAACCATTCTTGTTGCCAGGTTGATGTATCGCAGGGTTCCATCGATGAGATCGTTCAACTCATGGGCGACTTTGGAAGTGAGCTTGCCGACGGTTGCCAGCCTTTCCGCGTTGGCCAACTGTCTTTGATTATTAACTTTCTCGGTTATATCTTCGATCAAGATGCAGCCGCCAAAACATGTTTGCGCCTCAGATTTCTTCAGCGGTATGCAGAGCAGTTGGAGCAGCTTCGTTTTGCCATTCGCTGTATAGCCGATGGAATCGAACTTCTGTGTTATGCCTGTTGACATAGTTGACTTTAGCTGTTCTGTCCAGTTGAGTGGCGCTGGTTCCGTACTGCCGGTGCCTTCTGCCAACGATCTGTCGATGTACTCACCCAGTTTAATGAGGTCTGCTGCTTGAGAATTGGCTTGGACAATCCTCAAATCTGAGTCGAAGGCGACAACACCTATCGGCAATGATTGCAAGATTGTTCTGCCGGCCAACGAGAATATTGACTCGCTGTTTCCCGAGGGCGCGTTGGACGGGCCGCCAGTTTTTTGAGGTGCGATTGACTGTCTTTCCCGATGGTCTTGCATAGTCCGGATAATAAAAGCTACATACTTTTCTGTCAAGTCTGCATGTTGCGAAAAAACAACGTACTTGTTGTTTTTCTTTCGGATCGGCGGCAGGGTATGTTTAATGAGAAGCGTAACATTTTGCCAGGCAAGTAGCTAAAAGGATCTGACCCGACCGTTTCAGCACAATTGTAGCTTGCAGAATAGAGATGGTATGTTGCTATTTCTCAACACCAGCAACCTGTTCCTGCGCGCTTATTGAATTGGCGCAATTGCCGCTTCCTTAACACTTTTTACAGTAAGGACTTGCAAAAGTAAATATAGGTAGTTTCGTGCCTGCTGTTTCTGGAACGGATTTTGTGGCTTGACCTAATAAACTGCGTGTAGTCGTCTGTGTTGAGGAGAAACGGACGTAATTTGCACGGAGGCACGTATGGGTCGGCCTGAAAGGCGAAAATACACACGATTGCCGATAAAGCTTGCCTTGTCGTATCGTAAAGCCGGTGCCACTGCCGGCAGGTCGCATAGGGGCTGCACGTTAAACGCCAGTCCCGGTGGTCTATGCTTTCACACCACAGCCGGCATACTTAAGTCGAGCAATCTGCTACAGTTAGAACTATCTATACCTCCAACAGCAGGCATACTTGAGTTTGGCGGCAGGATTTCAGGTTTGGCCAAGGTTTTAAGAACTGAAAACATGCAGGCCCTTGGCAGCAAATCCGGGGCGACTTCAAGTGGTCAACGCGTGGCTGTGCAGTTCTGTCACAGACCGACGCTTTGCATGTGAGGATTAGTTTTCCGGCCAAACACCCTGGAAGACTTCGATTGCTGGGCCGGTCATATAGACGTAATTATCGTCTCGGCACCAGTTTAAGTCAAGGTCGCCACCAGGCAAATGTGCCGTACATACGCGCTCGATCCGGTTTGTAAGGACTGCCGCCACGCAGGATGCGCAGGCTCCACTGCCGCAGGCCATCGTAATTCTGCTGCCTCGCTCCCACGTCCGCATGGTAAATTCTGTGGGCCGGTCTATCTGTACAAAATGGACGTTGATTCGGTTCGGAAACAGGCGGTGATTCTCTATAGCGGGGCCAAGTCTTTCAAGCTCGATCCGGCCCACGTCTTGGCAGAAGAATACGGCGTGGGGATTGCCCATAGACACGCAGGTCATCAGTAGCTCGTGGCCAAGAACTTCGATCGCCCGTTCGACAATTCTGTCACCGGGCAGATTAACGGGTATATCTTTTGGTGTAAGTATGGGCTGGCCCATGTTTACGCACACCTGCTGGACCTTGTTGTTATCGTCGGTCAGGAGTCCAACGGTCACTACGCCGCTGCCGGTTTCTACCTTTAACGAAATAGGGCAGGGGGGCTGATCCGGCACCGAAAACGCGTCGCCGCCAGCAGCCAATTTGTGTTCGTATACATACTTTGCGACGCAACGGATGCCGTTGCCGCACATTTCGGCTTCTGAGCCGTCTGCGTTAAATGTCTGCATCCGCACATCAGCTACCCGTGACGGGCATATTAGAATCAGTCCGTCAGCTCCGATACCGCGATGGCGGTCACTTACAATTTGTGCGAGCCTGGCAGGATTCTGGACTTTTTGCGCGAAGCAATCGACGTAAACATAATCATTGCCCAAGCCATGCATCTTTGTGAATCTCATGTTGTCTGGCCCTTAGAAAAGGTTGCCTGAGTATACGTATCCGCGGCGCCAAAATCAACACAATAGCAGAGGCCTTTCGGGAACGGTGTTATTGGCTGCTCTAACTTATGGGCTGGTCAAATTCTTGAAGTCCGAAGAAGGGGCCTGACCGACCGCAACAGCGTCACTCAATCGAGAATTCCTTTCTCCGGCTGTTCATTTGGGCTTTTAGGCGTTGGACAATGGAGGAGTGCATCTGCGATACGCGGGACTCCGACAAATCCAGAGTCGCACCGATTTCTTTCATGGTCATTTCTTCATAGTAGTATAAGACAATAATCAGCCGCTCCGCCCGGCTCAGGCCTTTGGTAAGGAGGTTTCTAAGGTCCCGCTTTTGAGCTTCGAACACGGGGTCCTGGCTTTTTTGGTCTTTGATTACGTCTATCTCACGAACGTCTTTTTCGCTCTCATCGTCGCCGCATTTGGTGTTCAGAGAAACCAAACTGGCGGCATTGGCATCTCGAAGCAGCCTGCTAAACTCCTCTACGTCCATGTCAAGCTCTTCGGCGATTTCTTGTTCATCGGGCTTACGGCCGAGGTGCATCTCCAGCGAATGAGTCGCCTTTGCCAACTGGTGGGCACGGGCACGCACCAGCCGGGGCACCCAATCCATGCTCCGCAGCTCGTCCAGAATAGAACCTCTTATGCGAGGCGCACAATACGTCTCAAACTTTACGCCTCTGGTGGGATCAAAAGCATCGATAGCGTCCATCAGCCCGAAATTGCCGGCGCTGATAAGATCGTCCAGTTCGACTTTATCCGGTAGTTTACTATGCAGCCGCTCGGCGCAATATTTCACAAGGTCCCGATAATGCTCCAGGAGCAGATTGCGGTAATAATCGTCACGGGTCTTGTGGAACTGCTCCCATATCTGATCGATCGTAAGCTGCTGTTGCGTTTTCACAGCATTCCCCTACGGAAAACTCCCGCCATACGGCAGTACAGATTTTGCGGCCAAAAATGTAGATTAGATTTTGTGCAGCAGAATTCAGGTCCTATAGTGTCACTCCTTGACCTCTTTTTGCCTGTTTCCAAAGCCAGACAAATAAAACACCCGCCCTAAGTTCTTATCGGCCTTTTATGCGACAACTTTAGAAGGAACACTCAACAACCTTCTCGAAAATCGCTATCGTCGGCCTGGGCGGCCAAACTCCTTTTCAGCACTACTTACTTTGGTCCTAACAAATCCTTCTTTACCCCCACTTATAAAGTGTTTTGTTCCCGTGTTTATCCTTAAACGCGCGCCTGTCTACGCTCGGCTAATATTGCGTCTTGTCCCAGTAGAGAGGGACAAATTTAGGACGGAATTGCCCTGTTGCTGACTTATCTATTGCGTGGTGGCTGGATAGCGCAGCGGCCTGTTTTTGCCTGAGCAACTCTGCGGCAATCTTTCGGTTAAGCAAGTTCTCCAGGAGCTTGTTTATCTGCAACTGGAGATATTCATCTTTGTTCTGTTCAAGCAGTTCACTGGCGTATTCGTCGATTATGGGTATTGCTTGCAGGCTGGCGTTAGCGCCGAATTTGATATTATCGGTATCTCGCAGGACCAGCCGTTGGTTTTGCATGTGCTCGATAAGCGCTTCGTTCATCGCTTCCGCGAACTCCGTCACGGCCAAGTCTTTGGGCGTGAACTCCGCGTTGTGTATGTTGTGTATATTCTCAGTAAGGACTCGCTGACGCGTGTGAGTGAACTCGATTATGCTGGCCAGCAGGCCACTAATATTATCCGTTATCAGTGGCAGCAGGTTCATAGCTACTCCCTCATCATCTATAAAAGGCAGATATGACCGCTTGTGAAAGGCGAAGCTATATCTGTCATCCCTGGTTCCTTCAATCCTTCCTTGAGTTCGCACACCAAAGTCGAAGCAAAAACAAAGGTAGTAAAGCTATCCTTGTTTATATCCTTTAAGCTAACCAGCTTTTATCAAGAGTCACTCTGTGTCTTCGTAGATTCCGCAGAATGTGGAGAAGACCAGGCTCCTTCACCAGAGGTACTAATGTCTTGAAATTGTGGCAAAGCCCGGCAGCCGGTTTCTTCCCCGCTTAGAATCTGTCTTATTTCTGAAAGGGTTTTCGTTTTCCTTAGCTGGATTATTTTTGAGAGCCTGTTGAAAACCGACTCGTCATACAATCGATGTCCACCCTGCGTCCATTCCGCTTCGCTGATCAGGCCCATTATCGTATAGTTGTGAATGGTTTGTCGTGAGAAGGGGGTATATCGGACTAACTCGCCGATGCGATAAAGCTTCGCAGGTATCCGTAACTCGGAGCTATTGAGTTGCGGGCGCATTGCTGAAAGCCTTTTTGCAGCCTGGTTCGTACAGCAGTATTTGAAGGGCTGGAACCGGAAGCCGCGATAAACGCCTAAAGGTTGTCCACGATTAACATCTGTAAAAGCAGTTAGTTCTAAATTGAGCTTGCTCCACAGGCTCACTGCAGTTCTGGATGATCGGCCTAACACCAGCAAGCACGAGCAAGCCGCAGGTTATTTCAGCCATAACGTTGTTCAAGAGACAGCAAGTCCTCAGCTAACCGTTCACGGAGGCAAACCGGCGTTTGTCATTGCGAGGCCTTTAGGCCGAAGCAATCTCAAATCCTAGCAATAAGGAGATTGCCGCGCTCGGCTCCGCCTCGCTCGCAATGACGAAAAATGGCCAAGATTCAACATATTAGGCCGTGAACGGTTAGGTCCTAAGTTATTTTTAGCCCATCCAATTACATTGGTGCCTGTTCGGTATATGAATTTTACATTTTGCAAAATGTAAAATTTCTCGAAGCGTGTGTCAACTCTTTTCCATCTTTTTTGAAAAAATTCTCAATTTTTTTGTCGCCAGATGTTATCTGACCTTCCCACAACTGGTTGGTGACTACAACAGACGCTTAGCCTCTCGTAGAACTCAAATTGTCTTGTTGTCTTGCCCCGACCGCGGCCCATCGTGGACCTGAGGCGAATACCGGGCCTGATTCGCCCGGTGGCAGAAGTTTTTTGCCAAATCTACGTGCCGCAAATATCCGATAAATAGGTAGCAACCATTTGCTGTTATGGGACTTGCATGAATCAAAATGGCGTGGAGCGGTAGTGTCTGGAAACTATGCACAAAAGCGATAAGAAGTCTGAAGCGATTATCAACCAGCCTGCTGGACGGCTTTCACTGCTGGAGCAGGTAACTCCATTGGCTCGTGAGATAAACAGCCTCGATATTGAGCGAATAGCAGACGTTTGCGTTAAAAGCATTCCGAATCTGGTTGGTGTCAGGTTTGCTTCGCTGTACGTGCTGGACGAGTCAAATGGGATTCTGCATCTGCTCAAACACAATCATCCATTTCTCATAAATAAGATAGTCTCGCTTAGTCAAAATCCGCCGTCTCCAATGGTTATGGCCGTACGAACCAAAGAGCTTATCTTGATAACCAACATTGATACCCACAAAAAGCCTTTGATTAGAAAATCACAACGCGTTTTCGCAGAGAATTATAAGACCAAAAACTGTGCCATTGCTCCTCTTATTTGCCAGGATAGAGTGGTAGGAGTTCTTAATCTGGCAGATAAAATGGGGGACAATAGCTTCAACTCCGAGGATATTTCCTTGA
>Ga0315312_1000720_pt1 | contig 32946 bp, 28 predicted proteins | sample TDP7_MG_FD_203629 | JGI IMG/M metagenome (GOLD analysis project Ga0315312, IMG submission 203629) | Freshwater sediment microbial communities from Lake Towuti, South Sulawesi, Indonesia - TDP7 | ecosystem: Environmental > Aquatic > Freshwater > Lake > Sediment | place: Indonesia: South Sulawesi... | reverse complement strand
CGCTGATGTTGCTTTTAATCCATCTGGTGGATTTCATCACGCAGGCCCGCAACGCGCCTCCGGCTTTTGCTACATCAATGATGTAGCTCTCGCCTGCATCATATTAGCGGAAAAAAGAAAAAAAGTGCTGTATCTCGACGTGGATGTTCATCACGGTGACGGCGTGGCATACGCTTTTTATGACCGCTGTGATGTGATGACCATCTCGTTTCACCAAAATCCAAGAACACTATTTCCAGGAACAGGGTTCGAGGATGAAATCGGAGCCGGTCAAGGGGTAGGCTACTGCGTAAATGTCCCTCTGCCGGTTGGCACTTATGACGAAGCTTATATGAAGGCATATAGCGCTATAGCACCCCCTTTAATTGCCGCGTTCAATCCTGATGTAATCGTTCTTCAGTTGGGGGTTGATGCCCTTGCAGGCGACCCTCTTGCAAATCTGTATCTGACTAATAATGTTTATGTCGAAATTATCAACTCCATACTGAGTTTCAACAAACCGATCCTCGCCACAGGTGGCGGTGGATATAATGTCGATAACACCGTGCGAGCCTGGGCCTTGGCTTGGTGCGTCCTATGCGGTGCCGATGTAAGCCAGCCCGCCAGACGTAAGGCGGGCCAGGACAAAAATCCCGCTGTTAGCGGCCTTATGCAGGGCAGCACTGAATGGCAGGGCGGCCTGCAAGACAGAGAACTACCTGTAAGCAGCCAGCAGCGCAACGCAGTAATGCCCGCAGTGCAAGCCACAATAAAGACGATTCAGGCGAAGGTCTTTCCAATTCATGGCCTGTGATTTTTTTCAAATCTGTCTAAAAAGAAGTTTTCCATTTGACGAAAACAATTTTTCATAGGATATTGTTGCTTTGTGAAAGGCTTCTACTCGATTTTCGATTTTCGATTTACAATTTTCGATTTACAATCGGCAACCTGCCCGTCCGGCAGGCGGGTCGTAAATCGGAAATTTCCACTGACGCACTTATTGTGAGAACCTGCCCGTCCGGCAGGCGGGTACGATGATGAAAAACATCGAATCAATTATGAATCCGCACTCGATTGCCGTGGTGGGAGCGACCAACCGGCCCGGTAGCGTAGGGCTTGCTGTTTTTCGCAACATCCTTACCGCCGGCTTTCAGGGAGTCCTTTATCCGGTCAATCCTGAAGCAAAATCTGTCCAGAGCGTAAAGGCCTATCCAAAGTTCAAGGACATTCCTGATGAAGTGGACTTAGCAGTTGTTATTGTTCCTGCCGAGATTGTTTGCTCTATATTGGAAGAGGCCGGCCAAAAGCAGGTCAAAGGAGCTATAGTCATTAGTGCTGGATTTAAGGAGGTGGGCGGGCACGGAGTAGAGCTGGAGAATTGTCTGAAGGAGGTGGTCGCGAAATATAGTATTCGCCTGGTGGGACCCAACTGTCTGGGAGTCATCAATAACAATGAGAATGTTCGGATGAATGCCAGTTTCGCAACAAAGATGCCAAAAGCAGGAAATATTGCCTTTATTTCCCAATCTGGGGCGCTTTGTACTGCGGTGCTCGATTACGCAGAAGGCAGAAACATTGGGTTCTCCAAATTCGTGAGCTTCGGGAACAAAGCCGATGTAAATGAGGTAGACCTGCTGCATTATCTCAAAGATGACCCGGATACCGATGTAATTCTGATGTATCTGGAGGACATCACTAATGGTCGAGAGTTTCTTGAGACTGCCAGACAGATAACATGGGACGCCCACAAACCTATGCTCGCTGTAAAATCGGGTCGTTCTGCAGAGGGCGCCCGTGCGGCTGCATCTCACACCGGTTCTTTAGCTGGCTCCGACCATGCTTATGACGCTCTTTTTCATCAGAGCGGCATCCTGAGAGTGGAGGGGGTCGATGAGCTTTTCAACCGTGCCGTTGCTTTTGCCAAACAGCCGATACCTAAGGGCAACCGCATCGCCATCATTACAAATGCCGGGGGGCCGGGCATTATGGCTACCGATGCTGCCGTTCGGCATAACCTGAAAATTGCCTCTCTATCGGAAGAAACAAAACAGAAATTGAAACAAGTGCTTCCGCCAACTGCCAGTATCGCCAATCCTGTAGATGTGATTGGAGATGCCACCCACGACCGTTATGAAGCCGCCATTTGCCACGTCCTGATGGACGAAAATGTGGATGGCGGCATTGTGATACTCACCCCGCAGGCCATGACCGACATTCTCCAGACAGCGGAGATCGTCCCCCACGTGGTGAAGGACATTAATAAGCCTGTCCTTTGCTCGTTCATGGGTATTGTCGATGTTTCCGAGGGCATCCAATATCTGGAAAAGCACGACATTCCCAACTACGCTTTCCCTGAGGCAGCAGTTAGGTCTATGGCGTCCATGGCCTTTTATGGATACTTACTGAGTCTTGACAAACGAGAAGTTCGCAGAGTGGCTGCAGACCGTGACACCGCCACTTTGATTATAAAAAAGAAGCTCGCTGGTAAGGACAGATATTACATGTCGGAAAAAGAAGCAAACGAGGTCTTGCAGTGTTACGGGTTCCCGGTCTTAAAGAGCGTTCTGCTCAAGGATTTATCCCAGGTCGATGAAGCAGCGGAAGAGTTCATCTTTCCGGTGGCTATGAAGGTCTCTTCTCCGGACATTGTGCACAAATTTGATGCCGGAGGTGTTAGGCTGAAAATCAAGACCAAACAAGAGGCGCGAAAGGCCTTTGAAGATATCATTAAAAATATCAAAAAGTTTAATCCTTCAGCGAAAATCGATGGTGTCATCATAGAAAGGATGGCTAAGCGCGGAGTGGAAGTCATCCTCGGGGCCGTCAGGGACCCCAGGTTTGGGCCAATTTGCATGTTTGGGCTCGGCGGGACATTGGTTGAGGCTGTAAAGGACGTCACTTTCCGGCTGGCTCCCATGTGGGAGATAAGTGCAGAGATCATGATACAGTCCATAAAGGCATACAGTATCCTCCAGGGAGTGCGGGGAGAGCCACCTTGTGACATCGACGCTATCAAAGATTGTATTCTTCGACTTTCCCAAATGGTCGCTGAACACCCGGAAATCGCCGAACTGGATATCAACCCACTCATCGTCTATCCCGAAGGACAAGGATGCGTGGTGGCGGACAGCAGGATTCTTCTGAAAAATCCGAATAAAAAGTGAACTAAAATTGTAAGTGCCTAAAGTGCCTAAAATGTTTGCGTTTCTCGTTTAAGGTTATAGATGCTCGTATCGACGCTCGTCATAGAAGCTCGAACCTTGTTTTTTTTCGAGTATCCAGTTTCCAGCTTCGATACGAGCTTCGACACCAACAAACGAGGCTCCACAACAAGAGCAAACTTTAGCTCACTTTAGGCATTTTTATTCAAACACGAAATCAGAATTTGTACCTCATGCTCAAGCTGGTATATGTCACATCGTTTGTGCAGACTGTGTCCTCCATCGAAATTTGATGGTAAACTCCCGGCAGAAAAGAGAGATTATTAGTGATTTTGAATTCTGTTGATATGCCAAAGGTGGCATACGACCAATCATGGGCCGCCCCGCCAAGGCCGTCGGTGTAGGCAAGCTCTGAGGATAGATGCAGCGGTCCTGGGATTTGCGATATGTTCAAGTCATAGCCAAGTATGAAGCGGTGGACCCAGCCTGGTGGTATATCAGCGCCGTTAGGCTTTGTGTAATTCTCTCCTGCAGCATATTCATAATGAGCAATGTAATTAGGAACGAAGCCTTCTGGCAAGATATTTGGCCAGGAAAACGCGAATATCCACTCCCAGGTTGTATTAGCTACTTTTCGGTCCAGGCCGGGGTAGTGTTCATATCCCGCACTAAGATGTAAGTTTATAGCATAAGGTGTACCTGCGAAGAGTTCGTTTTTATAATATGGTCGGTAATCAAATCTTTGCTGGTCAACGTAGCCGCTGCTGGTGGCATTACGATGAGTGACATTCACACCAAAGCCGCTGCCCCAGAAGTCAAGGTCGATAGTCTTAAATAATGCGCCTTGCTGGCCGTAGGCCGGGGCGCCTTTACTCATCCACCTACTCAAATAAGTCAGATCGAAACTAATGCCCAGCCGGTCGGTTCGGGCCTGTGCCCAACCCGTCCTAGGCAACAAAATCACGAAAATCAGCAAAATTTCCCTTTTCACAATTTTTATCCTTAAGAATTTCCTGCCTTATCTTGCCAGCTAATCTTCGTTCGAAAGCGAAAGTTGGGCCCTTTAATTTACTATTTTCTATTTAATATTACAATTGAGCAATAATAAATAGTAAATAATAAATCATAAATTAGTTTTAGGCGGTTAAGACGTGTCGCTGGCACGGCGGGCCCCTTTAATTTACTATTTTCTATTTAATATTTACAATTGAGCAATAATAAATAGTAAATAATAAATCATAAATTAGTTTTAGGCGTTACCAATTACCAATTACATTTATTCTATGTCAGCCTGCCACTTCTGCAGCCATTGAAATTTTTTCTCTTATGCCCGGCTTCGGCAAGCTGAGGCAGAAGATGTTTGCTCGGCTGGCATCTGCACTTTCAAGCCAGATGCAGCCGCCGTGCATTTCAATTATTTTTTTAGCTATCGACAGACCCAAAAATGAATCTTCCTCCGGACGCCAATAGGGATGTTCTTTAATCCGCTCAAGGCAATCGAAAATCTTGCTCACGTTGTTGCCTTCAATGGTTGGGCCATCGTCTTGCACCTCTATGGTAATTTCGCTGCCGATATCATTTAATCGCACCTCAACATGACCATTTTCAGGGGTAGAGTTTATCGAATTACTAATAAGATTAGTCAAGGCTTGCGTGATTCTGTCACGATCCCCGTTGATAAACGCTTCGGAATCAGGCATAAAACTTTTTAGCTCAATGTCTTTTTCCTCTGCCAGTGGCGACAAAGCCTGCACGACGTCGCAAATTATTGAGCGAAGGCTAAATTCGGTCCGCTCCAATTCCAACGCTGCTGCATCGATTTGTGAAATGCAAAGAAAGTCACTAATAATCCTTCTGGCTTTGTCAATTTGGATATCTCTGAAATTCTCCTCAGCCAGCAATCTTTCCAACGCCTCTGCAACCATAATAGCTAATTCACTTTTTAGCTGAATCTGCTGCTTCAATTTTAGGTTTGCTCTTCTAAGCTCGTCCTCGACCAGGATACGTTCGGTAATATCTCGAGCGATTCCAACAACTGCGACTATATTTGCGCTGGAGTCTTTAATAATTGCTCTGGAAAGAGAAACTGGAAATATACGGCCGTCTTTTCGTTTGTGATAAAATCCAACTTCCCAGGTGCCACCAATACCTTGAGTTCGGATAACAGTCCTGGTATTGGCGGTCTTTAGTTTTTCCAACCACAGGATGTTGCTGTCTTTTCCCAGGACCTCTTCTTGCTTATATCCATAGGTTTCGCAGAAGGCCTTATTAACAAAGATAATTTTGTCATTCATATCGGTGATATAGACGCTATCATCAGTGCTCATAACGGCACCTGATAGTAATCGCAGCTTATCTTCGGCTTGTTTGTGTCTGATAGCATTTTCGACAGTTATGGGAACCGCTGTAAGATAGCTTCGTTGGAGGTCCTTTATCAGATAATCATAAGCGCCAGCTCTCCAGGCCTTGACCGCTATTTTCTCATTGCCGGTCCCGGTGACGACTATGATGGGAGTATTCTTAACCAAATCCAGGATATCAAATGCTGTGCCATCGCCCAGTAAGTAGTCACAAATTATCACATCAAAGCGTTCGCAAGCTAAGGCGCTCTGGGCCTCTGAAGCGGACCCAGCTATAGTGTAATCATATGGAAGCTCTTGTTCTTCTACTAAACGCTCGAAAGCTGCTTGATCGAGTTTGTCATCCTCAATCAGCAGAATTCTGTACTTTGTATTTTCCATATTTCTATTCTCCATCCGGCAATTCACTCAATGTCCAGTACAGCTCAATCGCTCTAATTGCCTCCACAAACTTTTTGTAATCGACAGGCTTGACTATATAGCCTGCAACACTGAGCTTAAAGCTCTCAACTATGTCACTTTCTTCTTTAGACGTGGTTAACACGACAACAGGAATCTTTTTCAGCACTTCATCAGCCTTTACGATTTTTAGAAATTCGATGCCGTCCATCTTCGGCATATTCAAATCCAAGAGAATAACACAAGGTTTTTTATTACTTTTGTCTCTCAAATACTGCAGTGCTTCTTCGCCATTGGTAGTAAGAACCAACGGATTTAAGACCTTCAGGTCCTTAAATGCCCGCTTAACCGTCATCGCATCTACGCTGTCATCTTCGACTAACAATATTGGCTTGGAGTTCCGCATTTTTACCCCCCACTTTCTGCTTTGGCAAGGTAAAGAAGAATGTACTTCCCTCGCCCACTTTTGATTCCACCCAAATCCTGCCTCCATACATTTCAACAATTTTTTTTACTAACGTCAGGCCGATGCCGGTGCTTTCAACTTCGTCACGCGGCGATAATGTCTGGAATATCTGGAAAATCTTTTCAAAATATTTTTCCTCGATTCCAGGGCCGTTATCAGCAACACTAAACCTCCAGTAGCCCTGCATCTGGTCGCAGCCGATACTTACCTGTCCCTGTGGCTTATCCATATACTTTACAGCGTTACTCAGTAGATTCTGGAAAACCTGAGTGATGCGAGTTTTTTCACACTCAATCACAGGCAATTCATCTTCAATGGTGATGGTAATGCTTTGCGGCGGAGCAAGTATATCGATAATATCCGGCACAAGCTCATTCAGGTTCACCTGAGTTTTTTCTTCTTTGACTCGTCCAACGCGTGAGTACTGCAAGACTCCATCGATCAGGTTGTGCATTCGATCTACGCGGCTCAAAAGCAACTCTATTTGATCTCTGCCATCCTCATCGAGTTTATCTGTGTAATCAGTTGATATCCAATTAGCCAGTGTCTTAATCCCGCGTAGAGGAGCCTTCAAATCGTGCGAAACTATGTGCGCAAAATCATTTAATTCCTTGTTAGCACTGGCCAGTTGCTTGAGAAGCTCAGCCTGCTTTTGCTCGGCGCGCTTGCGCTCGATGATGCCTGCCAGCACCGCAGACACTGCACGTAGAAAATCCTCCTCCTTCCTGTTGTAGGTATGTCCCTCTTTGACGTATGTGTTAATTACGCCGAGCACTTTACCAGCGGATACGATCGGAACACAGTAATGACCGTGAGCAAATATACCCTCATATCTATGCTCATGACACTCATCGATATGGTCAGCGAACTGTATTTCGCCTGATAATGCTGCCCGGCCACACATACATCTGCCGAAGGGAACACGGGAGCACATCGTTTGTAATGGCACAGACAGCCCCCGCTGGGCTTTCATCACCAGCACCTGCGGATCATCTTCAACCAAAAATATCGCGCCCCTAGACTCAAGCGACAGCCATGGAATAGAATTTATATTGTCAATGGCCCGTTCTAACATATCCTCCAGGCTAATATTTTCTAATGAAAGACTAAGCAGTTTATTGATAACGGCTTGAATATCGTAACTTCGCTGGGTTTCTTCCTCCGCCTTTTTGCGTTGCGCGATTTCTCGGTTGAGGTTATCTATAGATGTAGTAGTCTGCTCCAACTGTTCGGCCATTTCGTTAAAAGATTCGGCAAGATAGCCTAACTCATCTTTCGAGCGAACCTGCACTCTATGAGTAAGGTTACCTTTTCCTATCGTTGCGGCACCTTCGGCCAATGTCCCAATGGGCCTTGTGAAATACTTAACCGTAAAATAAACTACTATCCCGAGGATCCCAACCGTTGAAAGTAGAAGTAATACTGATACTTGAATAATCCTGCTTTGCAGCTTGCCAAGGTCTTCTAAAGAGAAACCGAGCCAAAAAGACCATTGTTTTGCTTTCCCAAAGGACGCCATCACGACGCCACAGTTTCGGTTCTTATCCAGCACCGATTTCCCATTGCCTGGAATAGGCCTTACTTGAGGAAAATACGTGTAGGCACCAGTTCCTATAAATGAAGTGTCATTAGCCAGATAGATTGTCCCCTCATCGGTGACTATCCACCAGAATAAGAAATCATCGCGCTGCGATAATTTATTCAGGCTGTCAAAAGGCCATCTGGACTCCACATATCCCTTCTCAATCTCTCCTGCAATAAGCCTGCTTGCGAGTATATTTACACCTAAAACATGCTTTTTTTCATGAGATAACTGGTAAGCTGCTGCCATATATGTGGCTAAGGAGCCTATGGTGATCGCAGGAATGACTACCGCCAGATATATTTTCCAAAACAATTTCATTCTTTTGTATCCCCTGGCCCTATTACAAGAAAAGACGTTAAAAGGTTGCCATGTTTGCTACCAATTCCTGGGAAACAGCCTTGCTCACCCCATGTAAAATTTGCGATAAATGGCGCGTTGTTATTCGCATAATTTATAAGAATCGCCATCTTCTCCCTTTCTGTCTCAGGAATTACCCCCATCACGCCGCCACAGATAAAGCCCATTCCGAAGATAGGTTTTGCTTCGACCCTAATTCCGCCGTGGATCTTTGCATTTCTGGGAAGATTTCCGATCCTGTTGATAAGTGTCTCCCAGGTGCCATGACTGAGGTATATTCTTTCACCCGTGTTGATTTTCGTACTTGTCAGAACACACTTATCCTTCATCTGATTATCTTTTGGCCAAGGATGTGAGTACAAAAAATAATCTTGTCCACTGGGTGATGTGTATTTCCTGTATACCGGGTGCAAAGTAAGCAGGTCTCTTATTACATCAGGTTGTCCAACTTGCTCATGCAAGCGTTCGATTTCGCCATCGAGCCATTCGTCATAGACATTCAATGCGGCTCTGTTATCAATTTCTACAATAGCCTGTCCTTCAACCTTTGTTACAATGCCCGTATGTCTATCGGTAACATCGAATCCGCCTTCAAATGTCCAGCCTATAGCTAAGTCTGTATAAATAACAGCCAAACAAATGCCTTTTTCATAGATTCCATTCTTTGCGAATACCGCGGGAGCTGGACCACCAACCGTTCCGCCTAAGATAGGAGTATTTGTACCCAGAATCTGCTCAATGCCCTCAAGAACCTCTTCTTCTATGCCAATGGTAACCGATAACAGAATAATCCTCGGCGGTTCGTCCGGGGTTTTACCTGCATCTTTTATGGCGCTCAAGACCGCAGCCTTTGACATTTCCTGGGGCGAGGTAAACTCGGAGAGACCTGCTGAAACTACTCCAAAAACAACGTCTGTCGAAGAAATAGTCAAAATTGCCAAACCTCGGCGTCCTTCCATCTCAGCAAGCTCGTAACCTCTCTGGGTTACTTTTACAAATCCTTTATCAGTCATTACCGCTCTGGAATCGGATGTCCCGCCGAATATTTTTGTATCCTCGCCGAGAATTTGCTTTGCCGCCTGGAGGATACCCTTCATATCGCTGCCGGAGCTGGCGTAAATAACCGCGAAATTGGGTTTCTTCTGGGCCTTGCCTCTAATAGCCATATTGACAGCTTCCCTTACCGCCTCCGTCGGGTTCTCGTTAGCACTCCATCCTGTGCCAACTTCGGTGTCCACAATTTCGGACTGAGCCGATACATCCGCAGCAACCTTCTGAGGAACCAGTTGAAATTCCTCTTGTGCCGATCTTGTCAACAAAGATAGCAAAATTCCTCCCGCAACAATGCCTATCGTGCAAAAGATAATAATTTTAGATCTCATGGTTATTCTCCTTGTAAGAACCCCGTGTAAAACACGGGGCTAAATATTTAGCCGGCGGTTTTACCGCCGGTTCACTTAAAATCGGTACGTAAAATTCACCCCACACCAGATTTCCTCCTCATTATTAACAGAATCCTCCATCGATATCTGATAGTTCAGATACGGTGTTATACATATGTTGCCACTTCCGAGCTTGGTGCTAGCGCCAAGAACGACATGTGACCAATCATGCTTGACACCGCCAAAGCCATCATTATAGGTTATGTCACCTGAGAATCTAAAGGCCTGCTCCCGTCCCCCCGGCCAGAAATTAGGAATCTTCAGGTCGTAGGCAAGACCAAAAACATGGATAACACCCGAGCAGTGCCGGATATAGGAACCATGGCCTCTGCTTGGCCAAAGAGCACCAATGTAGTAGTTTGGCAGAAGTGAGTTCTCACCAAGCAGGTTTGGCCAGGACAGACTCACTCCAATTTCCTGGGCATCTGCTTTGGCGTGAGCTACGTTCGGCTTACCATAGTAAAAGTAATTAGCCGTGAAGTTGGTGACATAACGAGTGTCTTGCAGAAAGGCTCCTGTGTAGAAAGCAGCATAGTTTAATTCATCCGACCTTTCAAATCCGCCGGATAAACAATATGCCCCGATAATTTTTCCGCTGAAGCCCGTATCGGCTAAACTTACGGTAGCTATAGGCAAAAATACTCCGTGGTCGTCCAATAGGTCAAAGCCATGCCACATGTGTTTGCTCTGGACAATAGCGCTTAACTCAACCCCAATCTTGCCCTCCAAGCCGCGTCGAATGTCCAGCAGGTCAATACCATACCATCGGTATTTGATTTTGGGCTTGGCATTCGGGTCAACCGGCTGCTCGGCTCGTTCGTTTTCCTGGCAAAAGCCGATATGCGCTAAACTCAACGAAAACACAACGCTTAGTAATAGTGTTTTGGCTTTCACGATAAGCCCCCCAAGTCAAGTGCATACTATTCTTGTTTTTTTGAACCCCCAATTATCGCAATAAGTAATCGTCTTATTTGGCCAGCCACTTAAGGTTATTTTTAATTAGTGTTGCATTTCACCCCCGCATTTTCTGGACTTTAAGTCCTTGAATGTCCCAGAATATGCCCAAAAATACTTGACAAAGCAGGTTGAAAATCATACAATAATTTGCACTTACTAATTTTGTATTTCTGAGAGTGCTTTTGTTCTTTTGTGCTATCGGAGGAAGCGGTGTTGCAACACATCCCCCCTAATTGTGTATTCGGTTATCGTCCTGTTTGCGACTATGGAGAATACTGCTCTACACGGAAGTTAAATTTGCGAAGTATAATATTAAGCGGTCTGTATGGCTTGTTTTTGTATGTAGGAACAGGGTGCTTAATTAACCCTATTCATTATAAGCTGGTGAATACCGAGGCCCTCCAGACCAAACCCGGCATACCTCTGATAGACCCGAATGATGGGCCTTGTCCGATTAAGGTTGTGAAAAACAATGATGGGACTGCTGGAATACGCTGCGTAGTAAGTGGCCAGATACATCAGAGAGATTTGTGCCGTGTCAAATACCATAGGCTCTATTCAACAAATCGTTTTATGGTAGTTGATGGCCAATTAGGCAACCGCGAAAACAAGTATCCGGTGGTGTTAGATACAGGGGCATCGCAGTCTATTTTCATAAAAGACATCCATGTTCTGGATAATAACCTGCCCGTTTACCCACTGAAAACTAACAAAGCTGATTCAAAGGATTACAACTGGGGACTGTGCCGTCTCGACGGGCTCCATATAGGCGGAGTAACCTTGACTGACTGGCCGTGTTTCTATCTGGAGCGGTATATAGAAGCCAAGTTGTTTGGATTACTGTCAATTGGCAAAGACGATTCTATCATTTTAGGATTGCCGGCGTTGCAAACATTTAAGTACATCGCCTTTGACAGCATTGCGAAAGAAGTAGAGTTCTCACATGGTCAAGTATTTCGGCCCAAAGATTCGGAATTGTGGACGCCATATCCATTTTCTATCGAAGAAGACCTTTCTGGCAATATGCTTCTTTTTGTGGAGTTTCCCATCGCGGAGCAGAAAGCAAAATTGCAGCTTGACACTGGTAGTGGAGATGGGTTAGCAATCAGCCAACAAATGTGGCAGATAATACAGCAGAAAATCAGGGACATTAAATTGAAACCCGGCAGCAATTTATATCCGTACATCGGGCGGCTACCCTGCAGACAGGGTATCATCGGAGAGCTTAAGTTGAGGCACGGAATGATAAAGGATGCTAAGCTCTCTGTTTTTCCTAACGACAGTCCAATTTTAGGTGGATGCCAGGGATTGCTGGGAATGCAGTATTTCAAGGATACGGTGATGGTTCTGGATTTTGAAAGAGAGCTAATGTGGGTTAAGAATCAGCAAAGCTAATAGCCTCCGCTGCCAGTGTGGTCTAATCGTCAGGAACTATCTCAATTATGGTTTTTCACTTTTTGATTTCGCATTTTTTACAATTTTCATCGCGCTTTCTAAATGCGTGAGTAGATACTTTTTGTCTGGGCCACCAAGATGTTCCCAGGGCAAAATCTCATCTGCATCGAACTTTCTTTGTGCAATCTCATCGAGGTTCAATCCGAATTTTTCAAATGCTTCCCGCCATATAGTAGGATTAAAACACTCATCCCATAAATCAAATCTTGCACCGGCTCGCCAGGCTGTTTCAATAACATCACATAGGCACCTGTCACCCCGGCCTATCGCCGATTCCAGCACGCTGCGGTTTATATCGTGGAACTTGAACTGCAAAAACTTTGCACGAAGCCTTCTTTTCTCATCGAGAATTAGCCGTTTCGCCTGCTCGAAATATTCTCTTGGCTTTTGGCCGAGCCAGCCGAACGGCGTGTGCGGCTTGGGAACAAGCCAGCTTACCGTGATGTTTATTTGACCTGTCTTGCCATTGACTTTCTTTCGGAGGCGCGCCAATTGAAATGACAATTCTACAATCTGTTTTATATCTTCTTGCGTCTCGCCGGGTAGGCCAACCATAAAGTATAATTTTAACTTTTGCCAGCCGGCTTTATAAGCCACTTCGACTGCGGAAAATAAATCCTCGTCTTTGAGCGGCTTATTTATAATTTGTCGCAATTTTTCACTTGCAGCTTCAACGGCAATCGTAAGGCCGCTTTTTCTTACGCTGGTTAACAATTTTGGAAGAAGTTTTAACTGCTGGTCAACACGCAGACTCGGAAGTGACAGGCCGACATACTTATCCTGAAAATACTCGTGGAGTCGAGATGCTAATTCTTCCAGTTTCGGATAATCAGCGGCTGATAGACTCAGCAAGCTTACCGTATCGAATCCTGTTGCGTGGTAACAGGCTTTTGCAATTTCCAGGATTTTCTCAACACTGCGATTGCGGACGGGTCTTCTGCAAAAGCTGGCCTGGCAGAATCGGCATCGGCCGGGACAACCACGCATAATCTCGACGCTGACCCGCTCATGCACAGCTTCGGTAAATGGAACTATCGGGCGAAGCGGCACAGGTGCGTTTTCAAAATCCTCAATGACCGCGTTTCGCCGCTGCTGGTTCGGATAAAGGACAGGGACATAAGTCCAATCAAACTTTTCAGAAGCGCTAATTAGGATTTCTTTTTTTGTTGCGCCGTCTTTTTTCTTATCTTTGACTAATTGAGCAAGCTCAACGACAGCTTCTTCGCCTTCGCCTAATACAAATAGGTCGATGAATTCAGCTACAGGTTCACAGCAGTTAGCCATCCCGCCACCGGCAATGACCAATGGGTCGTCTTCATCGCGTAGGCTGCTGCGGATATTCAGGCCGCCGAGGTTGAGCATGTTGAGCACATTGGTATAGCAAAGCTCGCTCGTTAAGCTAAAGCCGACGATATCGAAACTATTCAGTGCTGCTTTTGATTCCAGACTAAATAGTGGGATTTTCTTTTGGCGTAGTATATTCTCAGCGTCAATCCACGGCGCAAAAACTCGTTCGGCAGCTACACCATCGATTCGGTTGAGAATGTCATAGATAATCGCAAGGCCCATATACGACATTGCCACTTCGTAAACATCAGGAAAGCACAGCGCGATTGTTACTTCGCACCGCGATAGGTCTTTTTTGATCTGGTTTATCTCACCGCCGATGTATCTGCTGGGCCTGCGAATAAACGGCAGAAACTCCCGCTCAACCCGCTCAGCCAAGATTATTACTTCTTTTTTATTCACAGCGGCATTATAAATTGATTATTGATTATTTTCTATTGATTATTGTTCTGCTATCAATTATCAAAGCATGGATAAGGAAAGATTTTCATGGATAAGAAAAAGAATCTTATTTTGCTTGTAATCGGTGGTGCGTTTTTAGTTGTGGCGTTATGTTTTTTTGTTAGGCCCAAGCGGCCGGTCGAGCTCGATAGCGGCCACCGCCTGGTCATGGGGACATTCGCCCGCGTGGTAGTAATTGCAGCAAACCGAAATACAGCTAATAAATGCGTTGAGACTGCATTTGCAGAAATCCATAAAGTTGACGAGTTGATGAGTGACTTCAAAAGTGATTCGGAAATAAGCCTGGTGAACCGGGAGGGATTCACGCGGGCAATTAAAGTTAGCGACTGGACATACGAAGTTCTAAAAAGAAGCGTCGAGTTTGGCAAACTAACTGACGGCGCGTTTGATATTACCGTCGGGCCTCTGGTGGATTTGTGGCGCACGGCAGAAAAAAAAGAAGTTGCCCCCAGCGAAGAGGAAATCGCTCAGGCCAAGGCTAAGGTTGGTTTTGAGAAGCTCGAACTTAACGACCTTAATAAAACCATTAGATTCACAGTTGAGGGGATGCGTTTGGACCTTGGCGGCATAGCTAAAGGCTACGCCGTTGATAAGGCAATTGAAGCTGCGCAAAAAGCAGGGGCCATGGGAGCAATGGTCGATATAGGTGGTGACATTCGCTGCTTCAGCACAGCACCACAAGGCAAAGAAAATTGGTTAATCGGTCTGCAAGACCCACACTTAAATAAGGACATCGGTGGACGTGACATCCTATTGAGACTGAAATTAGTAAACGAGGCGGTTGCGACAAGTGGCGATTATCAGCAGTTTGTTTTAATCAAAGGCAAACGCTACAGCCATATTATAAACCGCCAGACTGGAACAAGTGCGGAGGGACTATCCAGCGTGACCATTATCGCAGACAATGCCACCGACGCCGATGCTCTGGCGACAGCGGTCAGCGTAATGGGGGCCGAAAGAGGCCTTGCCTTAATCGGGAAACTACCGAATACCGAAGCAATCTTAATAACTTCGCAGCCAGAATATAAGCTCATCAAAACCAGCGGTGCAGAAAGATATATAAAGTAGAAATGTTTAGCAGTCGCCGGCACGGCGACTTACAGATATAATATTTACAAAAAAGCAGCCGTTCCGGCTGCTGCTAAACGATAAGGAAATTAACGATGATTATTGCATATCATGCAATCTTTACAACTTATGGCACTTGGCTGCCCAATGACCCGCGTGGCGCATATTCTAAAGAAATTTATAACGAGCAACTGCGGATGTTAGGCACGATTAAATATGGGCGACAAAATCCGACACCAGCCAAAGAAAAGCTGATGAAATTCTGGACGATGGCGGCGTCGCAGGTTAGCCGTCCTCCTTTTTATTTTGATAACAGGTCTCGCGAAATTGTTGCTGGAGCCTTTGGCAGTGTCATTCAAAGATTGGGTGTAAAAGTTCCAGCTTGTGCAATAATGAATGACCACGTGCACATAATTATTTTGCGCTGCAAATATAGAATCGAGTACATCGTTAATCAGCTCAAAGGTGCTGCAACAAAGGATTTGAAATTGAAGTATACTCCCTGGACACGTGGCTGCTGGAAGGTTTTTATTGACGATAAAGATACACTTTTAGCCGCCGTGAGGTATATTCAGTCCAATCCAACTTCTGCGGGTCTTCCGCCTCAATATTGGGATTTTGTTTCACCGTTATCGGTTTAGCAGTCGCCGGTACGCCGATGAAACAAACATTACCCGTTTAGCAGTCGCCGGCACGGCGACAAAGTACATATTATCCTAAATATTATGTTGATACGGCGGTGGGTTTTTTGCCAGGCTGGCGGGGTTCGGGGGCGGTTCGGCCACGATAGACAATCACGCCAGCCTCATTCCGTACGCCTATTAGCGCTTGCGGTGCAATAGTATCTCCATCGGTAGAAGACTTTGAAGTTCCTTTCGGACACGTCTTGCGAGTTTGATGCTCTGCTGAGCTTCATCCAACGGAATCGGTTCGTAATCGCCGGGATAACGAGTCACCGTAGCATAAGCGGTAAGGCGCCTTTGCTCTTCAATACTCAATCGAAGCCAAATATTCTCCGGAAGCAGCGAAACTAAATGCCCAATATCATGGGTCTTGGGAAAATCAATGCCTTTATAGACAAGGAAAGCCTTTAGATATTTTTCCACACATTGTTGTGCGTGAAAACACACCGTATCTGTTGGACAGCCTTTCCTTATTTTTAATGTATGTGTGGCGGTCTTAAAGTCGTTTTCGGCCTTGATAATCCACTCGCGAGCGATTGAAGTGATTCCGCTATTTTTGTTCATAAAGCAGCTTTCCCTCTCGAAAAGCAGGTCTTTCAATCGTACCAACAATCTCTTTCCGCCACTGGAAGTCATCAGGAGTGACAACAATTACATCTTTGGGAATAGGAATATCATGCAATGCCACTCCAATTTCTATAGCCTTTTTACGCTTTGAGCCAGTAACAGGCATCACAATAAGCAAATCCACATCGCTATCAGAGTTTGCTTGTCCACGGGCGTGCGAGCCAAAAAGAATAATTTTATCCGGCTGGAATTGTGCTACAATGCGTTTTACCATCTGGCGGATATACCTTTTTGTTAAGCTTCGGATTCTGGCCATCTTTAATTATCCTTCGGAAGATTCATTGCTTTTTCACCAATTCCAGAATACAAAGAAAATGACGCATTTGCAAGATTAACTCTGAAATAAATCACAGAGTTAAATATTATGTTGATACGGCGGTGGTTTTTTTGCCAGGCTGGCGGGGTTCGGGGGCGGTTCGGCCACGATAAACAATCACGCCAGTCGGACATTTGTTCATAGCAGTCTCAGCTTGTTCACCGGGCTTATATTTCATATAATCCAATCGGGCCAAATTATCCTCCACTGTGAAGATGTCACTTTGTTTGGCACAAACTCCGCAGCCGATACAGCCGACCTTACACATTGACCTCGTCACCTTGCCGGTCTCCTTACTTTTGCAAGCGACCGTCATCATATTCTCGCAACTGAAGGGAACCATCTCGATAAGATTAAGTGGACAAGCCTTAGAGCAGGCTGTACAGCCGGTGCATTTCTCGTAGTCAACGATAGCCAGGCCGTCAATAATGTGAAGGGCGTCAAACTTGCAGGCTGTCGTGCAGTCACCAAAGCCCAGACAGCCGAATTTGCAGGCCTGCACAGGAGCCAATGCGTTTGCGGCAATACAGCTTTGTATGCCCTGATACTTCGCATGGTAGGTTTTATCGGCGCTGTGCGCCCGGCAGTGCACAATCGGGCGAAATGGAAAGCCGTCGGTTCGAGCTTGAATATTCAAGATTTCGGCGACTTTTGCAGCGGTTTCCGGCCCGCCCGGTGCACATTTGCCAAGAAGCTGCGGATTTTCCAAAAGGGCCTTTGCGTATTTGATACAGCCGGCAAAACCGCAGGCGCCACAGTCAAGATGGGGCAAAACCTTGTGAACCTGCTCGACTTTCTCATCGACCTTGACTTTTAGTTTTTCACTGGCGATTAGAAGCAAGATTGCAAAGCCCAACCCAATCCCAAGCATTATTAAGCCAGATGGCCAAGAGGTACCCCATAAATCCCATATACCAGCGAGAATCATCTTATCATTCCTGCAAAACCCATAAAGGCTAAAGCAAGTAACCCAGCAGTAATTAATGTGATCGGTGCACCCTTGAAAGCAGCCGGCACATCAGCCAGTATCAGCTCCTCGCGGATACCGGCCATTATGCAGATTGCAACTGCGAAGCCAATGCCCGTGCCAGTGCTTAGGACAACAGCTTCGAGCAGGTTGTCCGTATCCCAGATATCCAAGAACAGACACAAGCCAAGGATGACACAGTTTGTCGAAATCAGCGGAAGGTAAATGCCAAACGCATCGTAAAGCGAAGGAACAAACTTGCGTACATACATTTCAACTAACTGCACGGCGCCTGCGATGACAACGATGTAGCTGATGTAGCGTGTGATTTCCAGGCCCAACGGCGTCAGGATATAAAAGTCAACCAGCCAGGTTAGAGTGCCGCTTAGGGCGGTGACAAATGTGACGGCAAGGCCCATCCCGAAGGCGCTATCGATCCTGCTTGAGACACCAAGGTACGGACAGGTGCCGAGAAACTTCGCAAATACGAAGTTATTCACCAGCACTACCGATAAGAAACCCATGACCAGGACGTAAAATCTATCCATTTCAGGTCTCCTTTTTTCCGGTCAGAACGTTGGCTAAGCCCAGCAGCAGGCCAAGTGTCAGGAAGGCACCAACAGGCATTTGCAGCGCCAGCCATGGTACAAACGCCTTGGGCATCACCGTAATGCCGAAGAATTGTCCGGTAGCAAGAATTTCACGGATGCCGGCAAGGACACAAAGGGCAATCGTAAAGCCTAAACCCATACCCAAACCGTCAAGTAGGCTCACCGTTGGGCCACATTTGCTTGCACATGCTTCGGCACGAAATATGATTAAGCAATTAACTATGATCAGCGGCACATAAGCGCCGAGAATCTCACTCATATCCGGTACGTATGCACGCAAGAATAGGTCGCAAATTGTCACGAACGTTGCGATGGTCAGAGTGAACATTATTATTCGCAGGTGAGGCTTGAGAAGATTGCGCATCAGGCTGACGACAATGTTGCTGCAGACAAGCACAAATATTACGCTAAAGCCCATAGTAAGGGCAGGTTTAACGGCGGTGGTGACAGCCAGAGGCGGACACATCCCGATGAGCATACGGAAGGTGGGATTTTCACGCCATAAGCCGGCTGTCAAGGCTTGTCTATAAAGACTTGTTTTGGATTCATTGTGCGCTGGCATTACCGATTAGTCCCTTCTTTTGCATCTGGTCTTTGAGCTGGATTAGAAAGCTATTGAGTATATCCACGACCGCTTGGCTGCTAACTGTAGCGCCGGTTATCGAGACGATTTCGGCGTCAATAACGGCTGGGTTGCCTGTTTTGACGAGTCTGAGTTTTTCAGCGGGTACACCTGCGAACTGAGCACGGTAGTACGAGGACTTTATTTTGTCGCCGAAGCCGGGTGTTTCATTGCTCGAAAGAACATTGAAGCCGGTGAGCTTCTTAAAATCGCGATCGACAGCAACGACCAGCTCGATTTTGTCGGCAAAACCCATCCCTGCTGCGTTGAAGCTCCAGCCGACACATTCTCCAGTTTTTGTCTGGGCCCTATAAACTTTAACATTTTCCTTTTCCCCTCTAAGCGATTTAATTTCGATTTCTGCGTCTAAAGGTACGAAGTGCTCAGCCTGCGGCAGCAAAGCACCAGCAAGGCGGTTTAGTTTATCGACTTTGTTTTGCTCTATTCTCGGTGATAAGGCGGCGTTAGTAGCCGCTATTAACAGGCCGAAAAAGAACGAGCAAACAATTAACAGCCAACTTTGCTGGATAAAGTATTTTAATTTAAGCATTATGAAACCTCTTTTGCCACGAAGCCACAAAGTAGTGTAAAGTGTCTAAATAATGGATATCAGAGAATCAGGAAACCAGGATGCAGGATACCAGGACATCAGAATATCAGGAAACCTGGTCGCCTGATAACCTGATAGCCTGATATCCTGTTATCCTGATGCCCACTACCTGGTAGCCTGATACCCTCATAGCCTGAACCTTTAGCTCACTTTAGGCACTTTTATTTCATACTGGGTTTACCTCCTGTCGGAATTCGCCTGCATAACCTGTCGATAAGAGGCCTGACGCTATTCATTAAAAGAACAGCAAACATAACGCCTTCCGGATATTCTCCGACAACTCTTATAAGCATGGTTATCGTTCCTACGCCGCTGCCGAAAAGCCACATTCCCCTGCGTGTCAACGGACGTGTCACTGGGTCAGTGACAATGAAAAATGCTGCGAGCATCAAACCGCCGCTGGTCAGGTGGAATAATGGTTGGACGTAAGCATTAGGATTAAAAAGATAGCAAATCTCCGCAAAGACAAAAGTTGATGTAATAACCGCCAACGGAGTGTGGATGGTTATCGTCCGTCTTATCAATAGATACAGCCCGCCGATCAAAAGTGCGATGACGCTGGTTTCACCTAAGCAGCCGCCAACCTCGCCGGTGATTGTAGAGCGAATTTGCTCCTCAAAAAGGGTTTTTGCACCGCTTTTACTTTTTATAGCCTGTTTGCTCCAGGCTAAAGGCGTTGCCTGCGTCCTGGCATCGACCGTATTTTCCGGAGAGATTTTGGGCATGGTGACATCAATCGTAGCTGGAACTGTCCAAGTCGTCATCAGCATACCGAAAGAGGCGGTTAGAAATGCTCTTCCAACCATAGCGGGATTGAAGATATTGGCGCCGAGTCCGCCAAAAACCATTTTGCCAATCCCAATGGCGAAACAGCCGCCTATTACCGCTGTCCAAAAAGGCAACGCCGGCGGAAGTGACAACGCCAAAATTACGCCGGTAACAACAGCACTAAAATCGCCGAGAGAATTCGGCTTTTTGCGGATGAGATTGCACAGCCACTCGGTTGCAACTGAGGAAATAACGCAGGTGGGAATAAGGATAACAGTGCGACTGCGAAAATAATACCCGGCTGCTGCCATAGCAGGAAATAAACCAATTATAACATCTATCATTATCCTGCGCGTCGAAAGAGCCTGACTAATATGAGGCGCGCACGAAACTCTTATGTCCCTTAGCATTCAAACCTTCCTTGTTGTAATACATTGTTCACCGATTAACAATGAACAACGAGCTATGAACTATAAACAAAATTACAGCGGCATTTGTTGCTTTCGTCTGGCCAGAAGGGTTTTGCCTGTTTTAATATACCCTGTCACCTCTATGTTGGCCGGGCAGACATAACTACAGCAGCCGCACTCTATACAGGCACTTATATAATAACTTTCTGCCACATCCAGAAGATTATTTTTGACCGCATGGGCAATTTTTGTCGGGTTCAAATTCTCCGGGCAGGCTCGCAGACATCTGCCACAGTGAATACATGGCGTCTGGCGTCGCACGAATTTGGCCTTGCCTATTTCTTCCTCTGTCAGTACGGTTACGGCGCAAGTGGTTTTCATAATCGGCGTCTCCAAATCCGCAATTGCAATTCCCATCATTGGTCCGCCGACAACGACCTTTGCAGACTTTTTGGTCACGCCTCCACAAAATTCGATAAGATCGCGAACCGATGTCCCTATGGCAACGTTGTAGTTTCCCGGATTTGCGATTGCTTCGCCGGTAACTGTCACCACCCTGTGAGTCAGCGGCGCTCCTCCGACGACTGCTTCGGCAATTGCTGCTACCGTAGCAACATTAAGCACCACTACTCCAATCGCAGGAGGAATCCCGCCTGTAGGGACATTCTTTTTTAGAATCGCTTTTATAAGCTGTCTTTCGCCGCCCTGCGGATATTTTGTTTTGACGGGAACTATTTTAATATTCTTGCTGTTAGCGAAATTCTCAAGCGCCGCACCCATAGCCTCTATCGCTCGGGGCTTATTATCCTCGATGCCGATAATGACCTGCGAACATTCGGCTGCTCTTTGCGCAAGTTTAATACCTGCGATAATTTGGTTCGTCCGCTCAAGCATAATTCGATAGTCGCAGGTGATATACGGCTCGCATTCACAGCCGTTGATAATCATTATTTCTTTAGGCAGCCGCGGATCCGGTTCTATCTTTACTCTTGTGGGAAACCCAGCTCCTCCCATGCCTACAATACCCGCCTTACGGACCGCGTCACATGTTTGTTCTGATGAGTATTTGCTTTCATCGAAATCCTCTATCAGTTCAAAGCGTGGCTGCTTTGTAGGAATGTAGCGGTATGCTTCTATAATTACTGCTGGGCTTCGGCCTAAGACCGGATGCGACCGCAGCGCTATTTCTTTTACTTTACCATGGATAGGCGAATGAACCGGTGCAGAGACATAGGCGTCCGAGTCGCCGATTTTCTGTCCTGCCAGGACCATATAGCCCTCTCTGACTACCGGCCTACAAACAGCACCGAGGTGCTGGCTGAGCATTACGGCAACCTCTTTAACAGCGGGGCCGGGCTGTATCTCGTTTTCACTGGTAAGGTCTTTTCTTTCCGGAGGATGTACTCCGCCGGCAAAAGAGAATCTGCCTTTAGTATCGATCTTCATACTTGAAAAAATAGTAATTGGGGATTGGTAATTGGTAATTACCAGTTACCATTTACCAGTTTACTGTTACCTTTTACCATCTATCACTTTTACAATTAGCATAACTACAAAAGTTACTAACAGGGCCAGCAGAAAGCTAAGGGCCGTTCGCAGCTCTTTTGTATCTATTGCTTCGTCTAATATTCGCTCAGAAACTGCCAACGAGGCTATAAAAACCAGTATAGGCAGCAAGAAAGCAACAATGACTTTAAGTATAAACGAAGGGCCCTTGAAGTTTGCTAACTTCTGGTAGGCCTCTTGGCAGTCTTGCCTGTGACTACAGCCTTGACAGTTTTTTTGCTGGTCCATAGTTTTCGTTACCATTGAAATAAAAAGATATTTATAATAAATCTAATTTAGATTTTCAAGCAGGAACTTTCCATAATCCCGTAAGGGATCCTGTGGATTGCGGCATAATTATGTCCAGGCAAAGTAGGAGACCTTAACCATGAAAAAGATACGTTCAATCTCGAGAGTCGTTTTGTTGCTTATCGCTCTGGCTGGTCTTCTTGCGTCCAGTTCGCTGGCAGAAGAGCATAGCAAATACCTCGATGCTGTGCGCGAGTTTGCCGATAACGTGCTTAAATATGGCAGAGACACCTACGGTCCTAAGCACACACCTTTATTTATTGACGGACTGAACGCAGTTTTGTACGCCACTTTTTGGCCTTTTCCGGCTTGCCCCAAGCTTGCCCGCCGTAGTTTTAGTGTAGGCGGGTTTATCTTGGGGATTATATCACTACAACCATCGAAAATCTGCTTGTTTTTCTTATTTTAAGAGCTAATATTGATTCTTAGAGCGGCCGATACAGAGACAGTAAAGCTAACAGCAAACTTGTCTTGGCGTAGTCTAAACCGTAGCCAGATGGCGGAAAAAGTACGGATTTATTATGGAATTTTGGGAGTAAAGGGTGGAGCTTTTTCTTGTGCCTGCGGCAGGAGGACGCTGAAACATGGTTGACGGACACTTGGATTCTGTGTAACTTGTTAGCGCATGAGTAAATAGATGCTTTCTTCGAACAGATTGCCGAATAAATAGGTGACGCAATGCAAAAACTTAGCTTTGTTGTTGACAGCGCACTATTGTCGGAATTAGGAGAGAGACTTGTTGAAACTGACCATCTTGCATTGGCGGAGTTAATCAAGAACGCGTATGATGCTGATGCTACAGAGGTCACTGTTGTTTTAAAGCCGGATAAACAAAATAAATCCATCATTGTTGTATCTGACAATGGTAGCGGTATGACGTTCAGCGATGTTAAGAATTACTGGATGCGTATTGCTACAACAAACAAATTAAGCGACGATGTGTCAAAGAAGTATGGGCGGCCTAAAACAGGGTCTAAAGGAATAGGGAGATTTAGCTGCCGAAGGTTAGGAAACAAGCTGCAATTAGAGACTACCGGAAAAAGAGAAAATGGAAGATACGAGACGACAAAGGTCGAGTTTGAATGGGAAAAATATAAACCAGGAACTGAGGTAACGGAGATTATATGTCCCGGAGAGAGAACCACAGTACAAGAAGGAAAGACCGGAACAAAACTTATTATTCAGGGGGGCGATTATGAGAGATGGAACCAAAGAAGCTGGAATGCATTAAAAAGACAAATGGTAGTCCTTGTAGCAAATCGTGGTGTAAAAAGGCGTGGTTTTGAGGAAGACCCGGGATTCAACATAACGCTATTGACTGCTGAGTTTGAAGAGGAAGTAATAACAAATCCACGTGAACAACTGATGAAAGCTGGATGGGGTACGCTAAAGCTTGAAATAGAAAAAGATGGAACGCTTAAATGTTCTCTAAAGGCAAAAAAAATCGGTGAACGGAGTTATACACTTACGGAAGCGTATCCCGAGTTGACAGGAACAACTGCTGAGATTGCAATCTTACCCTATGATAAAAGCCAATTTCGAAATACGAGTGTGCTTTCTCTCGGTTCTTTAAAAAAAATTCTTCCTGAATGGGGCGGCGTCTTTGTAAAGCAACGAGGGTTTAGAGTATATCCATTCGGTAGTCCTGGAGATGATTGGCTATATATCGATAGAGATAGAGGCCGGCGCCTTGGACAAACAGAATACGATGTCCTTAGAGTACTTGCTGATAAACTTCAAGGTGTAGACCCAAGCCGTGCATTACTCAATATGTTATCGAGTCACAGTTATATTGGGGATGTTGAAGTATCTTCTCCGGATACGAAGTTTTTCGAGATGAAAGCAAGTAGGGAAGGATTTGTTGGAGAAGAATGCATAAAGGTACTTCGTAAAGCGGTACGATTCGCTATAGACTGGTCAACAATTTATCGGGATTATTTCCTTAGATTAGTAGAGAAAGAAGAGACAGAAACTAGAAAGGCGGAATTTGAGGAAGCAGCGAAAATACAAGCCGAACCAGAAAGGATTATTGAAACGGCGGCTGAATATATAAAACATGAAGTTCAGCAAATCAGCCAAAAGCTACCTAAAGAAGAAAGACAAGTTAGTAAAGCACTTATTAAGGCCACTGATGCAATATTACAAAGTGACAAATTAACCAAAGAAGAGCTTAGGCATTTAAGGCTAGTAGCATCAACATCATCACTTCTTCTTATTTTTAGCCATGATGTCAGTGGCCTTTTGGGGAATTTGGACCAATATATTACAAGTTTGAGCATAATTAGGGGAAAATTAACAGGAGATGTTGCTAATAAGGTAGGGAAGATGCAAGAAGAACTTGGAGATATGAAACATAGATTCAAAGAATTATTAGAGATGACATCACTTATATCTGTTGACAGTAAGAGGGCGAAAGCTTTTGAGATTGCCTTAAAAGACAGGGTTGAGAGAGCTATTAGATGCTACAAACTTGTGAAGCAAAAATATGACATTGACATCAATTGTGACAAGATACCGAATCAATTAAAAACAGGAGAAATGCTTGAAGCGGAATTATATTCGATTTTATTGAATGTGTTATCAAATTCAATAAAAGCGGTAATCGCCAGAGGTGGCGACAAGAGAATAATGATAACAGCAGAAAAAACTCATGAGGGGACAAAACTAAATATATTGGATACTGGAATAGGAGTAGATTTGTTATCGAGCGAAGAACTATTTGTGCCATTCATAGCAGATCCGCAAGGGAAAATGTACTCGTTGCTTGAGAAAAAGATTAATCCTGAGGATAGATATATTGTTGGAATGGGTAGTGGTTTAGGCCTTAGCATAGTTCGCGAAATTGTTCAGATTCATAAAGGGAACATAAAATTTCAACCGGCCAAAGGAGAATGGAAAGCAAATCTGGAGATAATTCTTCCATGAGTATAAAAGACCAAATTTTGTGGATAGATGACGATGATAGCAGAAGACATCAATCGGATAACCTTGAAGAGAAAACGGGAATAAAAACAATTTTTATTCCTCTCAGAAATGAAAATGTTCAAACGAAGCTTGTTGATATTCGATGCAAGTATAATCCTAGCCTGATTATTATTGACCAAGTACTCAATAATACAAAATCAGGAAATTGGGCTAAATGGGGTTCTACGTTAGTTGGTTTTTTTAGAGAAACATGGGAAAGATGCCCAATTATTGGAATCACAGCAGCTCTAAATCTAAAAAAGATCGATACTGAGAAATATGCTTACGATGAATTAGTCAACTTCGCTGAGTTTAGTAATTATATTCGTTGCATACCGAATATCATTAAGGGTTTCAGACAGTGCTCAAAGGTAAAAGGCATCAATGAGTGGATTAACCTTTTAAAACCACCAAAAGATGAGAAAGATAGGATAAATACCTGTATACCGCACGATGTGAAGACCGATGTGGAAAAGAAAGGATTTGCAAGCAGGTCTTACAGATGGTTTAGCAGGAAGTTCTACCATTTGCCCGGTTTCTTATATAACAAAGAATGGGTTGCTACTTTTATAGGCGTTAAAATAAATTCTGTTGATAAATATTTAGGATATTTCGATGATGCAAAATACGACGGCATTTTCAACAATCCAGATAATACACGATGGTGGAAAGCGAAATTGTACCAAGCAATTTATAGTAAGTGTAAAGACGAAAATACTGCGTCACGTATCCCTCAAGATGTGGCCAATAAATTATTAGAGGTAGGAGAAAAATTTCGCAGCAAATGTCACGTATGCGGAAAGAAATGGCCAGAAATAATGGCGTATGTGGATGAATCTGAGAATGCAAGTATGAAACAGATGCATCTAAGATGTACTATTGCACATCCACTCTATGAATATGAGCCAATGTTCGAAGAGATACGAATGATGAGAGGAAAGTAGGGTGGATACTATATTGCCGCCATACGCTGACTTTGTCAAGCTTGAAAAGAAGACTCTGAAACTTCTTCATGACTATCTCTCTCGGTGGGGGGTATTCTCTCATTCAGTGGGACTCGTAAAACAGTGTTGGAGCACTCCATTTAATTCTCGATTTGCTTTCCACAATTACTGGGACACAAACTATAGAAATATTACGTGCCGTGTGTTCATAGGTGCGGAGGTCAATAAACAAAACGCAGGTTCTAAGATAGCGGATATGTCATACTGTATCTGTATTTTTGAGATGGTGGATAAACCCGTTCGGGTTCTGCGGAAGTTCCACTTTGACTATATTACGGAACGACCCGACCGGAGGGAGCGGCACCCAAGATTTCACCTGCAGTATTGTGGTGGTCTGCCGCCAGCGATGAAGTCACTAGGCGTGACGGCCAACCTTATAGCGCCGCTACTGCCAGAAATAGAAGGCCCAAGGATTTTTTCTACACCAATTACCTTGGGCTTGCTAATGAACCTGGCATTCCATGAGTTTCCCTGTGATGAAACAGAGGAAATACGAAACCGCGGAGAATGGCGTAACCTTGTGCGTGAGAATGAGAAACAGGTTCTTGTCCCTTTCTACCAACGATGCTCTCAGTTAGCTGGGAATGATAGAATTTCCTTTTCCGATAAAGTGTATGTCTGGCCAAAAGCCTCTACGAGCTAAAAATAACGGGATTTTTTACACGCCTAAGCATGTAGCGGCATTATTAGCATCGCAAGCCGCTAACGGGAAAAATATTTCTATCCTTGATCCCGCTTGCGGAAATGGAATTTTACTAACAGAAGCATTGCGGGTATCGAAGCATTTATCGTATAAACGAGGACCTCACTTGGTAGGATGTGACAGATTTAAGCAGAAAAACCTCAACCGGCATATTAAATTTATTCATTCAGACTTCTTCGTGCTCAAAACAGATGAGCAATTTGATCTGATATTAACAAATCCCCCATATATTCAATCAGCAAGAATCGATTCAAAAATCCGTAATAAATATTACACAAGATATGCACAACCGTTAGGGTTATCTTCGAATTTAGACTTATGGGTTTATTTCCTGATCAAATCTACATCACATCTTAAGCACGGTGGAGGGATGGCTGCGGTGCTCCCTTGGTCTTTTCTCGAAGCAGAATACGCCCAAAAAGTTAGAAGATGGCTTGCAGCGAATTTTTCAAAGATCCGTGTATGCGTACTTCAAGGTGCGCATTTCGATGATACTGTCAAGCGAGTATTATTGGTTTGGCTTGAAGGATATGGAGGCTATACACAAAAAGTGCAGATAGCATGCTCTGATAATTGTACTTCTGAATTGATATTTCGAAACATTTCGATAGAAACGTGGAATGCAGAAAACGTAATGTCAATGATAAGTCCTAATATAGTAAATATCATAGAAAGACTTAAGGAAGCCGGATTTAAAGCACTAGAAGAGTACGCAGACATTTCAATCGGAATTGTGACAGGAGCAAATAAGTTCTTCATCTTATCTGAGGAAGAAATAAAGGAAGTTGGGTTCTCGCGGAGTTCCGTATTACCGGTTATCACATCGGTTGATGATCTGTCTGTGGTGGCCAAGGGCAAATCACCAAACAAGAAGCTGCTGCAGTTCAAGAGGATGACGAGCAGGTGGAAAGAATATATCTCCTTAGGAGTGGAGTTGGGCCTCGATGAACGGATACATTGCCAGCGGAGGGTAAAGGTCAGAGGGAAATGGTACGATGTAGACCCGGGAACTATACCGCATGCGTTTTTTACTTATAGGGTTTCGAAGATTCCGTATTTGTTATTGAATTCAAATGGATACCAATGTACGAATGCACTCCACAAGGTGTTCTTCAATGGTGTATCTAAAACACAATGTAAATGGATTCAGCTTTCGCTACTTTCGATTTTTGGGCAGCTCTTTTTAGAAATTGGGGCGAGACATTATGGTAATGGAATATTGAAAGTTGAACCGAAGACACTTAAGAAGGTTCTGGTTTACGCAGGATCGAGCAGAATTCCACAAGTTTTATATAACGGCATTCTACAGCACATTGTAGAGGGAAGGAAAGAAATAGCCTGTAGCGAAGCCACATATCTCATTGCAAATGAAACTAATATTGAGGAAAGTATTGTGAGCAATGCAGGAGCTTTGTTAAAGGAATTCCGCAAGCGACGAGGCATACGAGAACAAAACCATTGAAGCAGTTACTCCATTTTGAGATTATAACTGATCCGTACCTGAGTACAAGTCACAAAGTAGCACAACCATCTTGGTTGTGATTACATTTTTTACAAGCTGGAAGCTTGTGCTACATTAAGAATCGACCATTGAGAAAAGATTTTGCTTGTTTTTTGGCCTTTTTTGGGTATAATATGGCCTCGTAACGCGTATGGCGTATCGCGTTTTGAGTATATAGCATATCAAAGTTAGCGGATCCTTCGACACCCGCATCATCAATTCCATCGCCTAAAATCCATAATGATTGAAGTACTATATAAGTATATACGCATATACTTATATACTATTGTAGCCAAACTTGTGGTGAGCTTGTCGAATCCATCCTCAAAATTTCCGCCCTTTGTTCCCGAAATTTTGCTTGAAAATTAAGCCGTTTTTGGGTATAATACTCATCTAACTAATAGGCTGAAAGCTTATGAGTTGTAAGTAAAAAGTTAAAAGTCAAAGGTCAAAATCGAGGAACCGCGTATCTTTGGGGCGAGTTCAATCACGGGGGATTCTTAATAATGGACCGCGAAGCCCACATACTTACCTATCTTGAATTTTTATTAAACGCAAAGAACGCCGAGTTCGCCGAGGAAAGATTGAAATCAGAAATCTCTTCGGCAAGAAATACGAATCAACCGTTTGGACTTTTTTATGCAAAACAAAGCCAATTTTTGTAAGGCCAAAATTATCGTAAGCTCTTTGAAATAAAAAGAATATGAGAAATTTCCTGTTTTCGGGCCGAGGAAAAGCAAAGCCAAACAAAGCCAATTCTTCGACGATTCGACAGTGCTCACAACAGGCTTGGCTCAGGATAGGTCTTGCGATTATCCTTGTGTCTTTAGATTAAAAATTCTATTCTGGATGTTGGCTAAACGCAGATTTCACGGTGTAATTGATGGGCTTCAATAAGGAAATCCGATGTTTAAAAAATTGTTGCTGCTAATATTAAGCCTTACTTCGTGTCTATCCATCGGCTGTGCGATCAATCCGATAACCGGCCAAGAGGAGCTGATGCTCTATCCGGAACAGAAGGATATTGCGATAGGCCGCAAATTCGCTCCGGAAGTTGAGAAGCAGATGGGCGGCAAAATCGCTGATGAGAGTTTACAAAGTTATCTTGACAGTGTCGGCCAAAGGATTGCTCGCGTTAGTCATAGGCCGGACCTGGAATATCACTTTGCCGCTTTGGAACATAAATCGATTAATGCGATTGCTCTGCCCGGCGGATACGTCTTTCTCACAAAAGGCATGCTCCAGAATCTGACAACGGAGGCTCAACTGGCAGGGATACTGGCCCATGAGGTTGCACACGTTGTCGCCCGAGACAGCATGGCAGCTCTAAGTCGCAAACAGGCAATAGACGTTTTACTGATTGCCGCAGCTACGCAAGATACGCCCGCCGAAGCTATCAGGGCAGCACAGTTTACACGCTTATTTTTAGACCTCAGCTATAGTAGAGAGGATGAGCAACAAGCTGACTTGGCGGGCCTGGACTATATGGTTCAGGCAGGCTACAATCCGCACGGCATGATTGAGACTATGCAAATGCTTCAAAGCCAACAGGAAATTCGACCAATTGAATTTTTTTCAACGCACCCTTTACCTGAAAACCGCATAGAGTATTTGACAGAAAGGATTCAAACAGAGTATTCCAACGTTGTGGGTTTGAAAACGACAACAGAACAGTTTCGCACGACCGTCTTAGAAGGCGGCTGGAAACCAAAAACTCCTCATTAGTTTTGCCGGTTACGTTTTGAATTTTACGCTAACCGGGCCCGGTCTGCCGCTGAGCTATACGTGCATCTCGATCAGCTTTTATTTTGCTATGCTTGCAGTTGGGGCAGCGGTCGGCAAAATCGGTAGGGTCAGCACCGTACAAGAAGACCAGGCCGCACTTTTCGCATTTTTCGGCTCGCAGAACGCTCTGCAGGCCGCACTTTTGACAAGTCAACGGCGGTGTCACCATCGACATAGGATTGGCCCGTATTTTTTCATCTATCTGCTCGTAGTAATCCTTTTTGTCTATCTGATATTCGGCTTTGCATTTCGGGTTGCGGCACATGACCCAATACAGCTCCTCGCCACGCTTGATGGTATCAATACCACCAGGGCCTGCTGATTGGGTCTTAAGAAATATCAAAACGGCCAAAGCTATACACACGACAATGACGATGACATAAATCGTATTTTTCATAGTAAAATCTCCAACTAATAGACAACATTGTACTTAGCCATTCGTCTATAAGTTATAGTCTCTAATATTCTTTGTCAAAAGTAATCATTAAAAATTTTCAATCAAAAATGCAAATAGTCTGAAAGAAAAATCTGAAATTTTAGAAAAATTTTTATTCCTTTTGCCAGAGCAACTTAACACAAAATCCACCTCGCAAAAAGCCGTTTTTTTCGCATCAAATGCGCAGATTGCTCCCAATTATGGGGGATGTGTTAATTGATTATTGATGATTGATAAATGATTAATTACCTTGAAAGCTCATAGTTGTCAAAATTGTATTTATCTTATTTATCCAGCCGGTGGCACTTGTTCGGTCCCAGTCTGCATCAATAAAGCCGATTCACCGGGCCAGTTACATTATACTGCGCCGGGAGGCTGCTGCCGAAATTTCAAACCGAAAAACTTTGGCCGACAAAAGCCTCCGTCGCCTGATGATAGCGGGGTAAGGCTCATACCCTTAACTCAGGGCAAGTTCGCCATTGTTGACGCTGATGACTACGAGCGTTTGGCCAAATACAAATGGCACGCTTATAAGAACGGTTCCACTTATTACGCCAGTCGAACCAGTGCTAATAAAAAAATTATTATGCACCGCGAGATTATGCAAGCCCCCAAAGGCCTTCTCGTTGACCATATAGAGGGCAATGGCCTAAATAACCGAAAGAGTAATCTTCGTCTTTGCACCAGAGTCCAAAATGCCCGCAATAAACGCCCGAAGCACAACGGAAGTTCAAGATATAAAGGCGTCTATTGGCATATATCCTACCGTAAATGGGCGGCAAATATAAGGTGCAATGGTAAACAAAAGTATCTTGGCCGATTTGATGATGAGATCGAAGCGGCCGTTGCTTATGACCGAAAGGCTGAGCTACTTTTCGGCGAATTTGCGTATCTAAACTTTCCGCAGTTAACCGAATTTCGAAAATTCGCTCGAAAGATTATCTTCGCTGCATAAAAACCATATTCAAGGTGTCTTTGTCATTGCGAGGCCGAAGGCCGCGGCAATCTCAGCCAATAATCAATCGGTTCTGCCACAGACGCCGTCCTGAGCTAAGTCGAAGGGGAACGCGGAGAAAAGATTCATTACGCAGAAGGAAAATCAAATATTAAAATGCTTTATAAAAAACACAGTATTTGTCATTTCGAGCGAGCCAAAGGCGAGTCGAGACACGCAGCGAAGCGGAGAGCCCCGAAGGGAAATCTGATTGTAAGTAGATTTCTCCACTTCGTTCCGATGAATCGGGACTTCGGTCGAAATGACATGTAGTCTTTTCTATAGAGCAATAATGAAAAGCAAAATGCGGCTTCCATTGCTACTCTGCGAAGTAGCGTTTCGCTACGCAGCACGAGCCTTTGCAGTCCCTTAGGGACGGAGGATAAGGCAGAGGAGAAAAAAGTATGTTACCCAGATTTGAGGAGGTGATTAAACTATATAAGTATATGCGTATATACTTATAGAGTGCTTTAAGAACCAGGGATTTGATACCAAATATAGTTAGAAATTGCCGAAAGCACATACCCATCCCCAAGCTTGTGCCCGCAAAAGCGGGTACTGCTCGCAAGGTAAGCCACACATAATTAGTCAATGGGTGGCAGCCTCAAAACCGAAGGCTTTGGGGATGGCTCTTTCAAGACAATCGGCAATTATTAAATCAAATTAGCATGAAAATGAGGGTTTTGAGAATGATGGATTTAATTGCGGGTTCACCCGGCGGAGAAAAAAATGGATGGCTGTCCCCATCCCCATTCCATACCCTGCTTCCTGATTTTCTGTGCCACTCTGTGAAGTTCATGCTATGCGAAGCGTTATGCAGAGCAGAGTACTCTACGTAGCGTGAGTAAGATATTAGATGTTCTATTTTCACTAGGTGTCGGCGCCACCTAGTACATAATATCAGAAGTGTGAAAATATAGAATACAAACCCGGAAAGTATGACTTACAGCAAATACAACAGACAAAAATCAGAAAGTGGTGGAGAAAAGAGTATGGTATCACCAGATTTTGTCCCCAGATTTGGTAGATTTAACACCCAAATTTGCCAAATTT
>Ga0315312_1000719_pt1 | contig 33013 bp, 21 predicted proteins | sample TDP7_MG_FD_203629 | JGI IMG/M metagenome (GOLD analysis project Ga0315312, IMG submission 203629) | Freshwater sediment microbial communities from Lake Towuti, South Sulawesi, Indonesia - TDP7 | ecosystem: Environmental > Aquatic > Freshwater > Lake > Sediment | place: Indonesia: South Sulawesi... | reverse complement strand
GTTACTGGCCTCACCACCGTATGGAACCTTTGAGCCGTTAATCTTCAAATACATCTGCCCCGTGTTCCCAGCAGCGCCTTGGAAGTGCACCGCCAATGTCTTAACATTAGCTTCAGTCCAGTTCTGCGGAGTAGTGAACGTGCGTTCGGCCTCTGAATATGTTTTGCCGGCTGTGTTGCTGTAGAAGAACGGCATCGACTGCTTACCGCCGTGAACGATGGTCTGCTCAGCAAAAGGAGGATTCTCATAACCAACCAAAGAGCCGTTTGTCGTAGTGCCGTATCCGTCTATCCACGTATTAAATATCCTGTTGCTCTGGGGGTCAGTTGTGTCAAGGTCATTGTAGCTCTCGAAATCGTCCACAACAAAATATTCTTTTGTCCTAAAGTTCCAGAGGTCGCCCTTCCACGTTGCGGGAGTCTCTACTTCATTGACCTCGTCGACCCGCCAGTAGTAGGTCTTGCCTAAATCGAGCGCTAAGGGACCATAACTGGTCTTGGTCACTGAAGCGACAGGTGCGGTACCATCTATCACCGCCTGCTGGTCTGTGCTAAAGTACACGTTGTGCTTGGCCGCCTCTCTTCCTGCTCTGAAGGCAAGGGTTACATCCACGTTTACATCTGTTGTCCCTGGCTCCGGGCTTGGTTCTCTTGCACGGATGGGTATATAGAAGAAGCGAACCTCGCTCAGACCAAATTGGGGCATGATGCTTCCCCAGTTGCTGTTGACTGTGAGCTTGACGTACTTTGCTGCCACGCCGGCAAGATCAACCGTGGTATTGTGAGCATAACCATCGGTGCCGGGCGCCCGGGCAAATTCAACAGTAGTGCCCAATGCTGTGTAATCGGTGCCGTTGGTCGAATACTCGATCGTAACATCTTTGAACCCGAGGCCGACTAAAGACTCGACCATTTGATTGGAGTTCCATACCCACATCTGGTACAGTTTGTAGGCCTTGTCGAACTGAAATTCGATCCATGTCGGCTGTGGCCCTGCTGCACCGCTCAACCACATATCCGTTGGTTCCTTCGAGTGCAGGTCATCAGCATTCAGTCCAGAGCCGTTGATGGTTTTTTCAGGGCCCATATCTGCTTGGTGCATACTGGAAGCTGTGGCGGTTATGTTCTTGATGGGATAGCCGGTAGGCTCAGTAGTAAAACTCCAGACGTTGCCTTTGTGTACCGTATAGTCCGGCGGGCCGTTGACCTCATCGACGCGCCAGTAGTAAGCCGTTTCTAAAGCAAGGTGCCCGGGAGCGTAGCTGTTGGAATCCTGTGTGACACCGCCAATGCGGTCATTGACGTCGGTGAAGTTCTCACTGAAGTAAACCATGTGCCCATTGAGCGGGGGTGCAAATTTTCCCGGCTTCCAGCTAAGAACCACATCTCGCGGCACATCAACCGCCCCATCTGCCGGGCTGGGATTCCCGGCGGCCGCTGGGTCGCCTACTATTACCATCACATTATCGATCATTGAGCCACCTTGGCTCTCCTGCCAGATACCGACGGAACCTGGCCCAGGGTGCGTCGCATCGTGAATCTCAACGAGCGGATTTCCGAGATCGCCAAGGGGGTCAGCAATATCTGCGGTCGGCAAGAACCATACTTTGATCGTGTCACCCTTTGCCTCTATACGTCCGGTATACGAAACGCTCAAATTCATGGTGAGTCCTGCGCCCAGACCATGCGTCACCTGAATCAAGGTATTTGCCGGATTGTTTTCACAACCAGATTGGTCAAGGCACAGGCCTACGTCAGCACAACCCTTGTCCAGCAGCGCAACAATGACAGCAGGTGTTTCAATGTAGCCGAATACGACAAGGTAGCCTTTTTTCGTATCAGTCTTACGAAAAACCACACCCCAACTATCATCGTCATTCCATGACATATCCAATTGGATAATGCCATCTTTGAAGTTAGTCACACCGGGCAAGGGCGTATTGCCAGATGTCTCACAACCTTCATTGAGATTCTTCAATCCCTTTCCGCTACCGGGGAAATTAGCGATTCCCCATGCTTGCGTGGGGTTTTCCGGCCTCCATTGAGCGGGGTCGTTGACACCAATCCCATCTTCAAAATCTGCATAAAAGTTTTGTGCCGATGCCGGTTGAAGAAACAGCAGCATTGATAGTGCAACAAAAGCGCAGAAGAATGCATGACCTTGAATTCTAATCATTACATAAATCAGTTTTGTGTACATGATAACTATCCTTATAGAAAAAGTTAACACAATTAGATTTTGGCCACACGCCAAAAACTCGACCTTCGTTACATTCTTTATTTGCCCCAGGACAATTTCCTTCGATAGGATTTTACTTCACATCCTTCTTTGGGTTCGTGCCCCATTTTGCAAGCCCCCGCGGCTTCCATCGCCAGACGGGGCTGTGGGCAATAATCCGCGCATATGAACCCTCCCAAACGCTCTATACGGCGTTTGGGGTCCTCTTCAAAAGCCTAATATGGACGGTTGACTGAAATGTAAAGTTCTTAATTCCTCCTCTACCTACAATCTGTAAAGATTCCACAGCGGTTAGAATAGAAAACCCTTACATTTCTCCACTAATATTTTATACCAACTTAGCTACCATCTCGTCAACGAAAATCTTAAAAACATGCAAGACGAATCCGACAACCAGCAGCCACACCTACCTTGGACTGAGAACGACGACACGTTAATAAATATGAGGATGAAACCGTAGTATTTTAATGGGATTTATTTAGAGACGCAGGTATACTGTGCCGAGCCCAAGTACGCACTCGGCAGTGGTCAAGTGTGTATCACCCAGCACTCGCTGGCCGCTTTCAACACCCTTGTAAACTGCGCTTCGACCTCCTCGTAACGGCTCTGGCGGTAATACAGCCAGCCAAGATCAACCATTCTCATCAGCGTGTTCGGATGCTCCTCACCCCAGGTCTCACGCCAACCCTTTTGGTCCTCCTTCATTCCGTCTGTGCCATAATTACCTTCCGTTGTTCTGGGTTATTCGGATAGGCTCTAATAATTGACATTGGTTACTTTTTTCAGTTATTATTGAAACTGTTTATTTTAACCCAAATCGAGGTTCAGAAATGATGCGAATGAAAAAAGGCTTTACACTCATTGAATTGCTTGTGATCATTGCCGTTATCGCGATCCTGATGGCGATCCTGATGCCGGCATTGAGAATGGCCAGGGAACACAGCAAACGATCTCTATGCTGCAGCAATGCCCGTCAGGTGGGAATAGCGATTCATATGTATGCTCAAAACTGTGATGGCAAGGTAGTCCCACAAGTGAATTCTGAAGGCAATCCCACCAAGGACCCCATTCCCTGGATATCTTATGTGGCCTATTCCCGCAGTTACAAGAAGGGCTCACAGTATATGCCCATGCATTTGGCTGTGTTATATGAGGAACATCTTATAGAAAATCCGGAGGTCTTTTACTGTCCATCTCAACCTCGGATATCGAACTACCCCGTTTCCTATCATTATAGTGATTATGTTTCCGAAGGACCATGGGGTTCCTTTTTCCCAGTGACTAATAGGGGTGACAGTAATTTTGTGCGCACTTCCTTTAATTATTGGCTTCATGGATATAATATTCTTGACCGGCTCAGTCTTAAACCTATTGTGGTAGACAATATACAAGAGTGGGAGATCGTTCCACATCAACAGTCTGGGCGGCCGCAAGGCCTCACAGCCCTATTCGGGGATGGGCACGTGAACTTTTGCATCGGGGATGACATCTTTGCTCCTGACCTGTGGCCCCGTCTTCCGGGTTATTCCAATGGTCCCGCTAATCAGGAAGAATTGTTTAAGAAGATTATCAAGGTCATTGAAAGAAATCATCAGTAAATTCTCGTATAATATCTTACTATTGGAGAAGTTTCATAGTAAAATAGTAGTTGAGCCGACTCATCAATTAGATATATTCATATAGCAATATGACCCACGCAAAACACTCTAAATTGAATACTCGAAAATATCCGGTTGACATTGTATTGGCACCCGAATGGTGGTATACACACACCGGTATTACCTTTGACCGTGACTTCTTTTTTCATCCGACCAAACGTGTGGAATCTGAAGCTAAAATGGAACGTATCCTGTATGACCGTTGGGGACAATATGGATTGGGATCCAAGGACGTCCGGCCGGAAGTCGGACCCGTCCATTTGGCAGCTGGTTACCTATTGCAGGAGATGTTGGGCTGCGAGGTCCGGTATCGTGAAGGACATCCCCCGCAGGTGATTCCCGCCAAACAGGATCGTTTGAGCGTTGACCCGGAGGCTGCATTTGCCAGCCGGGCGTTCAAGGATTTCGAGATGCTTTGCGATCAATTGCAACTTCGACACGGTTATCTGACCGGAGATGTTAATTTTGCCGGGATTCTCAATATTGCCCTGGATCTCCGCGGAGAAGAGCTTTTTATTGACATGTACACGGCCCCGGAGAGTGTTAAGCAACAGTTTGCTAATATCGCCGAGGTGATTACCAGGTTTGTGGATTTTGTGCAATCCAAGACCGGAACCAGTTCGATATCGGTTAATCGCAATGTCCGACATTTGCACAAGCCGGTGATGCTGCATTCGGAGTGTACCTGTACCATGATTTCCGAAAAGGATTATGAAAAATTCCTTCTGGACTTTGATATCCAGTGGAGTCAACGTTATGAAACCTTTGGTGTGCACTATTGCGGTTCAGATCCCCATCGGTATGCAGTGTCCTATTCGAAAATACCGAACCTTGCCTTTGTTGATGTCGGAGCCGGTGGGGACGTGAGCGTGATGCGCCGGCGCTTGCCGAATACTTTTCTAAATCTCCGTCTCAATCCGGTGAAACTGCGAGATCAACACCCGGATGAGATACAAAACAATGTCATCACCCTCGCCGAAGCTTCTCAAAATCCGTATTTGACTGGTGTCTGTTGCATCAATATGGATGACAAGATTACGGATGGTCAAATCAATGCCATTTTCGATGCCGTTGATCATCTCAAACAGAACAATTGTTTTAGAAAGGTCTGATTTGTTTGGTTTACCCATTATCGATTTGATAGTAATCGGCGTCTATTTTTTCCTTGTCATTGCAATTGGCATCTGGTCGGCACGGCAGATCCAGAACCAGGAGGATTATTTTCTGGCAGGGCGACGTTTTGGCAAGTTCATCCAGACCTTTGCGGCATTTGGACAAGGGACGTCCGTGGACAATGCCGTTGGAGTAACGACCACCACGTTTACCAATGGGATTGCAGGAGTCTGGAGTTCCCTGCTATATCTCTTTGCTACGCCCTTGTATTGGATGGTGATGCCGTGGATGCGGCGGTTGCGTCTCTTGACCTTAGGCGACTTCTTTGAGGAAAGGTACGGGTCTAAATGGATGGCAGGCGTGTATGCAGTCATCGGATCGATCGGCATGATGACGATTATTTCAGTGGGTTTTGCAGCGATGACCAAAACTATAGTAGCCCTGACACCAAAATCTATCGACGTCTTAACTATAGCGGAGCGAGTCGAGTATGAGCAGGCACAGGAACTGGACCACCTCAAGGCCCAGGATTTTCAGAATCTGACCGAACAGCAGAAAACGCGTTTGCAGGAGCTGACGCTTCTGCAACCAAGAAAACTCTTTTCTCACATGAATCCGGATGTGCTGATTTGGATTGTATGTGTCGTTGTCTTGATCTATGCAGTGGCAGGAGGCCTTTGGGCTGCCTTTCTGACCGATGTCCTGCAGGGGATGTTCATTATCATCTTGTCTGTGTTGTTGTTACCCTTTGCCTGGGCCAAGATCAATGCCCTTTATGGGGGATCGAGTGTCCTGGATGCCCTGTCCACAGTCCACTCACAGTTACCGGAATCATTTTTTGAAATCTTCGGCTCTCCTGCTGCAGTGGATTTCACTTGGTATTACATTGCTGCCCTGATCTTTATGGCGACCTTGAATGTGGTAATTCAACCAAATTCCCTCGTTGCCACTGGTTCAGCCAAAGGGGAGTATGAGTGTCGTTTCGGCTTTGTCACTGGCAGCTATATAAAGCGCATATGCACGATTTTATGGGGATTCTTTGCCCTTTCTGCGGTGGTACTGTATCACAATAAAGTGGATAATCCGGATTTGGTATGGGGCTATGCCACCTTAGATTTATTGGGGCCGCTCAATATGGGATTGGTGGGCTTGATGACTGCCTGTTTGATGGCTGCGCTCATGAGCACCGCCGACTGTCTGATGATAACCGGATCAAGTCTCCTGACCCATAATATCTATTGTCCTTTAGTGCCAAATCGATCAGAACGTCACTATGTGGTGGCAGGAAGGCTTACTGGGGCTGGGGTGATGATTGGGGGGACCCTGATTGCCACGCAATTTGATACTATTCTGCAGCTACTTAAACTATGGTGGGAATTAAACGTGATGGTGGCCGCGAGTTTCTGGCTGGGCATGAAATGGCGCCGGGCCAACAAAGTCAGCGCTTGGAGTTCGATTCTGGCGACCTCACTGCTCTTTTTCCTGTTGCCGCTTCTGTTGGTGGCTATCTACCCGAGCTTAAGAACTAGCCCATCTCTATTGAAGGTAACGGCTGCAAAAACTATTGAACGGACCTATACGGCCCACGAGATGGATGTGGCCGAACGCCAAAAAGCCATCACCCTTTGGGGGCAGTTACCCCCGGCCCAGCAAGCACAGAGTCCTTGTCCTGCGGTATTAAAGGTAGGGGATTCCTTTACCCAAACCTATCAACAACCCGGACGTTCGATTGTTTGGGCCAAAGATGTGAAGCAGGATGCCCAGGGCCAGAGCTTTGGGAGCGGGATGTTGAGTCTGGAATTGGTGATACTGGACGCACTGGGCTGTGATTTGCAAAAGAATCCTTATGCCCTGAACGAAACGATTCGCATCCTGATTCGTACGAGCGTACCTTTCCTGATTTTGATAGTGGTGGCGCTGCTGACCAAACCTCAAAAATCAGCACGCATAGATCGCTTCTACGCCAAGATGAAAACGCCGGTCCTCACCGATGTCAAAACCGATGCTAACGCGTTAGCATTAGCTTGGGCAAATCCGCAGGCCTTGGAATCCAAGAAGTTGTTCCCTCATTCGTCTTGGGAGTTCCATAAGTGGACCCGCACGGACATAGTTGGTTTCTTTGTCTCTTGTTTGGCAGCAGTGGGGGTGATTCTGTTATTGATGCTTGTCGTGGGGCTTGGACGAACCTAATCCGCCTGGGGCCTAATTGTCATTTAGCTGTTTCGTCTGTGACGAATCGAGCTTTTAAAGAAGAATTGGCCGCCGACTGATGAATTTCCAATTTTCAATTGAAAATCTAAAATTGAAAATCAAAAATTGGAGTATGACTATGAAATCAAACGTACGAAGAATGTGCTGGTTGTATAATATCTTTTGCCTGGTCATGGCACTAAACACGAGCCAATTAGGAGCGGCAAACCCGCCATACGGAAGGCGGGCAAGCACTGAAGATTTTGTAACTTATCGTATGACACCGCAGCCGAGCGTCGTGCCTGGTTTGACGCAGCGGCAGATTGATCTGAATGGCCCTTGGGATTTTTTGCCGGAGCCGCCGAAGGACTTCTTTGAGCCGGCAGAGACCAGTGACAAACTCTGGTGCCGGATTGACGTACCGGGTGAGTGGGTCATGCAGGGATTCACTGTACCAGAGGGCAAAGCCGCCGGTTATAAACGCACCTTTCACATCCCGAGATCCTGGCAGGGTAAACGAATTAAGCTGCGTTGTGAAGCGGTCTACAGCCTGGCCACGGTGTGGGTCAACGGCGAGCGGATGGGCGAACATCTCGGCGGTTTTACAGCCTTTGAATTGGATATCACAAAGGCTGCCCGTATCGGTCAGGAGAATATCATTGCCCTGGCCGTACAAAGCGACTCAGTGGCGGACAAAATCGCCAAGGGATCCAGCTATGCCAGCCATGCCTTGGGCGGCATCAGCCGGTCGATCTCCGTATTTGCCGTGCCGCAAACTTATGTACGCGCCTGGCAGATACGCACGAGCTTTGATGCAAACTACCAGGATGCTACGCTCCATCTGAAGGTGGCATTGGATCGAAACTCAGACGTCCAACCTGCGCTCGTCTCGGCGAAGGCCCGAGTCCTGCCCGCCGTACGAGACTCTGGGCAGGCGGGCGTAGCCGGACCGGTGACCTTGAACCTGAAACTCACCGGGCCTGACCACGAATCCGTTGCTTTGGCTCCCTCGAGCCTGCGTTTTGCCGGAGGAGCCTCACTGCAAGAGGTATCAATTCCTGTGACTCGTCCTGCGAAATGGGACTGTGATCACCCCAACCTTTATACACTGGACGCTTGGCTCCAGGTAAACGGCCGCACCGTAGAAACCCTGCAGGAGCGTTTTGGTTTTCGAGACTGCAAGGTTGTGGGCACAGAACTGCTTGTTAACGGCCGACCGGTCAAACTTCGCGGCGTCTGCCGTCACGAGGCCCATCCTCTGCGCGGACGCAGCTTGACGCCAGAAGACTGGCGCCGGGATGCTGAAATGATTAAGGCCATGAACTGCAACTTTGTGCGTACCTCGCATTATCCGCCGGCCGATGCCTTTCTGAAGCACTGTGACGAATTGGGCCTTTTCGTGGAACTGGAGGCGCCCATCTGCTGGGAGCGCGAATACGACCCCAATGCCGTGGAAGCCTATCTCCAGGGCACACATGAGACCGTGGCCCAGGGCTATAATCATCCCAGTGTAATCTTCTGGTCGCTTGGGAATGAATCAACCTGGAATCAAGGTTTTACAGATACGCATAATCTCGTGCGCAAGCTGGACCCCTATCGGCCTGTGATTTTCCATGGTGGCAGTTTGTCAAATGACGACCTCCTATGCGACCTTACCAATGTCCATTATCCGGGCTTGGGCGGACCTCAGGACTATGCTTCGGTGACCCGTCCTGTCCTCTTTGGGGAATACTGTCACCTGGGCCGCATCAATCACCAGGAAAAAATTACGGACCCTGGCCTGCGAGACTATTTCGGCTTTGACTTTGCCGAGATGTGGGAGCGGATGTACAATTCGAAAAACATCCTGGGCGGGGCTATCTGGTGCGGGACCGATGAAGTGTTCTTCTTTGAAGGTAAAGAACAAGGTTACGGCTACTGGGGTCCCATCGACGGTTGGCGCCGGGAAAAGCCCGAGTACTGGAATATCAAGAAGGGCTATTCACCGATTCACATTCGGCAGAAGTTCGTTGACATGCCAGACGCCGGCCAACTGGTGACCGTGGATGTAGAAAACCGTTTCGACTTTGCCAATCTCAATGAAATGGACTGCCAGTGGAAATGCGGTGCTCAGTCAGGTTTTCTTTCACCCGATATTCCGGCCAGGAGCACCGGCACCTTAACAATTCCGGTCATGTTGCAGGACCTAACCGAAAAGGATATCGAATTAACCTTCTGTGACCCCACCGGCCTTCTGGTGGATCGTTTTAGTCTGGCCGTCGGTCCCCCCCTGCGCCCGGTCTTGACACTGGCGCCCAAGACCCAGCCTTTAACGCTTACCAACACCGATACCCGACTCATCATTGCCGGAGACAATTTTGCCTGGGAAATCGATAAGAAGACTGCCATGCTCTTACAAGGCCGATACGGCGAACAACCGGTCGTGATTGGCGGCCCCTATCTGGATGTAACCCCTATGAAAGTGGGAACTGCCAAACTCACTGGCGAAGAGCTGCCTCCCTACAATGTTTTTGCAACCCAGTGGCAGGCTACCAAAGTGACAACTGCCAAGGAAAACGATGTCGTGACGATCGCGGTCGCCGGAACGTTTGATGTGGGTGAGGGAACGTTTACCTATCGCTTTAACCGCCAAGGCCAGATGATCTTGTTATACGACTTCACTTACAACAAAGAGGAGAAGATGCGCGAGATCGGCTTGGGTTTTGATGTCGCCAAGTCCTTTGACCGATTGTCATGGCAACGTAATGCCCAATGGTCCACCTATCCGGCCGGTCATATCGGTCGTCCGATGGGCCAAGCCCGTCCTTATCGCGATGCTAGTTGGCCGGCTCCCGTCAGGTTTAGCCGACCTGTCTGGCCCTGGGAGATGGACGGCACGGAGGAAGGGATTAATGATTTCCGCAGCACCAAACGGAATATCTACTGGACCAGCTTAACAGACGACCAAGGCATGGGCGTGTTTGTACACGCCGATGGCACCCAACATCACCGTTGTTATATAAATGGTAACTCCATTCGGTTGTTAGTAACGGATTACTGTGGCGCTGGCAATCGCCGCCGGGCGTCCAGCATGTTCAGAGAGATCAAACCAGGTGATCATCTGACCGGAACAGTTACCTTGGAAATAGGGGTTTATCAACCGTGAAACTTGAACATTATTTCCCGCCAGTATAAGTGGCACAGGATGAGGCTAAGAAACGGCGAGCGAGACTAACGATGAAGGAAGGTGGAGATGACAAATGGCAGTCACAACTTTTGTCCATACAGAATGACAGGAAATGAAGCTGCTCGAATGCAAATGTTTTTTTGCCGACGACGATTCTGGTGCCGCAGGTCCGCAAATGGAGGCAATCGAAGAGTAAGGAACATGAGCGCCGGCCACCTATGAAGAGCTCAAAGTCAAATAATAAAATCCCTGTTGCCACGAAATAAAAGAAACAGCACTTTGTACATGCTCATATTGACTGACTCTTCCTGAGTATGTTATCATTTGAGGCGGTTTTATGAGAGGTTGCAATTGCATGTAAATCCTTGCAAATAAACAAGGATGGAGTTTTCGGTAGGGACAACTGAACTGACTGACCTGTACGTCCTTGATTTCGTCACCGTGTGGGGCGACGACAATAAAGAGAACAATTGATTAGAATGACAATGTCAATACTCGACCGTCGGCGGTTTCTAAAAACCGCTGGAGTCATCGCGGCTGGTGCTGTGTGCCTCTATAGAGAGACAGAGGGACAGGAAGCCGACAGACAACCAGTCACTATTAAAGACCTGAGGATCGAACAAGGCGTCACGATCGAGGCAGACGATGGGACGAAGGGCAGCTTTAAAGGCAGCGATTCGCAGAACCTCGAGACTCTCCAGGAGCACCTCACGAAGATTCGGGAACTGCTGGTTGGCAAAGATCCCTTCGATCCGACGCTGGAAGGAGAACTGTTCTGGGAGACGATCTATCCAGGCAAAGCGAAGCTTTTGGCGCAAGGCCAAGATCCGTTGACGGGCGAAATAATCGCGAATAAACCCCGGCAGGAGCGCCACACCAAAACTGGGCAGGTCTTTATGGCCTTCAGTACAGTGGATATTGCCCTGTGGGATCTGCGTGGCAAGCTTCTCAAACAGCCATCATATCGGATCATCGGAAAAGCTAACCGGAGACAAGTTCCCGTCTATTGGCGACCGGGCGAAGCTGACAGGGGCCTGGACGACGCTCGCCAAAGAGCGCGGGAGGCATACGACAAAGGCTACCGCTACCAGAAATGGTACTTCACCAAAAGCGCCAGAGACGGGGACATAGGCCTGAAAGAGAACATCGAACTGGTGCGCATCCTTCGAGAAGAGCTACCGGAAGCTATGCTCATGTTTGACAACCACAGCATACGGTACTACGCCGACGTGGATTACTCCGTGAAGCTATGCAAGGCCGTTGCGCCCTACAAACCCTTTTGGATCGAGGAACCCATCTGTCCCGAGCACATGGATGGCTACGCCCGGATTAAGGAGGAGACAGGTGTGACAATCGCAGGGGGCGAGCACTGGTACACGCGCTGGCAAGTCAAGCCATTCCTGGAACGCAAGTGCGTCGACTACGTCCAATCTGATCCGGTCTGGTGCGGAGGCATCTCCGAGTGGTTGAAGGTGTGCGAACTGGTGCGACGGCAAGCCGGGGTCAAGGTGGTCCCCCACATCACGAGTCCATGGGTTGCAGCGCCGCACTGCGTGGCCTCACAACCAGAAGACTTATGCCCCCTGCTGGAGTTCAACTATGAAGGAGGCCGGAAGGCACTTGAAAACCAAATGAGTCAATCCCGCGAAGGCAAGATGCTCTACACGATGCCGGAAAAGCCTGGAATCTCTTGATGCTCCTCACGGCTGGATTCAACATGTCCCATGTGACAGTGATCGAGTTCAGTCAACATTCCAACGGAAGATTGAGTTGTAAGGGGACGATTTTGGATTGATTATTGACTATTGAATATTGACTATTGATAACCTGCACTTAGACAATTGAAAATAGTAAATAGTCAATGCATACAGTCGAACATAATATATCTGAAACAAATTTGAGAGGAGACAGCAGACATGGACCGAAGAGATTTCATCAAAACCACGATGGTCGCTGGAGCATATTCAGTGCTGGGATCGCCGTGGTCAGCCGCCAAAGAGGAACAAGAGCCTTGGTTTGATCGCCCAATGCGTTGGGCTCAATTGGTCTTAGTGGAAAACGATCCCGGTCGCTTCGACCCCGATTTCTGGCTGGACTACTTCAAGCGTATCCACGCCGACGCTGCCTGTTTGAGCGCTGGTGGTGTGGTAGCGTACTACCCCACTAAGATTCCCATGCACCATCGAAGTGCATGGCTTGGAAATTCTGATCCGTTCGGTTATTTAGTACGAGGATGTCGCAAAATGGGGATGGCAGTAATCGCACGCACAGACCCACATGCAACATGGAATGACGTCTATCAAGCCCATTCCGATTGGATTGCCGTCGATTCGAAAGGACAAAAACGGCGCCATTGGTCGAATCCCGAACTATGGGTCACATGTGCGCTCGGCCCATATAACTTCGAGTTCATGACCCAGGTTCACGGGGAGATTATGACCTTATATCAACTTGATGGTATTTTCTCCAATCGCTGGGCTGGTCACGGAATCTGCTATTGTGAGCATTGCGTTCGAAATTTTAAGTCGTTTTCCGGAATGGATGTGCCCCTAACGACTGAGCGCAACAACCCGGCTTATCGTAAATACTCGCAGTGGCGAATCGAGCGGCTAAGGGAGTTGTGGTTCTTGTGGGACCAGACAATTCGCAAGGTCAGGTCCACCTCGCGGTATATTCCCAATGGGTTTCCAGATAACGTTGTAACAGGTGCTTTGTCTGATATCTTTTTCACTGATCATCAAGCAAGGAGAGGTGTGATTCCACCCTGGTCAAATGGTAAGCGGGCGAAAGAACTTCGAGCGACGATGGGAATGAAACCTCTCGGTGGCATATTCAGTGTTGGATTGGAAGAACAGTACCGGTGGAAAGACTCCGTGCAGAGTGAACCTGAAGTCCGAATCTGGGTAGCCGAAGGTACGGCCAACAACATGCGCCCCTGGTTTGTCAAGTTCTCGGGGACTATCTACGACCAGCGTTGGCTCAAGGTTGTTGAGCGAATCTATCAGTGGCATTATCGAGCTGAGCCTTATTTGAGGAACACTGCGTCGCTTGCGCGTGTTGGAATGGTCTATTCGGAACAGACGGAGCGTTACTATGGAGGAGAAAAATGGCAGGAGCAAAGTAGCGGTCATGAGTTAGGAATGTATCATGCCCTCATCGAAGCGCGTATACCGTTCGAAATGGTGAACGACCGATTGCTCAACGCCGAACATCTGCAAATATTCAAGTTACTGATTCTTCCAAACATTGCCGCTCTTTCGCAGAAGCAGTGCGAGCAGCTCAGACAATATGTAAACAGTGGAGGAAGTATCGTTGCTACCTTTGAAACGTCGCTGTACGACCAAGAGGGTAAAAGAAAGCAGGACTTCGGTCTTACTGATCTGTTCGGTGTGTCATATAACCCCGGAGGGGAGGGGCCGATGAAAAACTCGTATCTGAGGCTGAAGAGCAACTCGAAAACAGGGCGGTTTCATCCTATCTTAAATGGGCTGGAAGAAGCATATCGTATCATCAATGGGATTTGGCGCCTGGATGTAAAACCTCACTTAGATTTCCCATCTCCTGTGACACTGATCCCCACCTATCCCGACCTGCCGATGGAACATGTTTATCCCAGGAAGCCAGAGACTGATATCCGAGAAGTATATTTGCGAGAGCTGGGTAAGAGCCGGATTGCCTACATTCCCTGGGATATAGACCGCACGTTTTGGGAAATCATGAATGTAGATCATGGCAAAATTCTGCGAAATATAATCACTTGGGCGACAAATGAAGAGCCTCCTGTTCAGGTGGCAGGTCCCGGAATCCTTGATGTTACCGTATGGCGGCAGAAACAATCCATGACAGTTCATCTTGTGAATCTTACCAACCCAATGATGATGAAAGGGCCGTTCCGAGAATTTATTCGCATTGGCGAGCAAAAAATTCAGGTAAAAACTCCCCCAAATACAAAAGTGAATAAAATCCACCTGCTCGTCAGTGATATAAGCCCGAGTTATGAAACCAGGGGTGATATTGTCTCGCTCACCGTGCCGTCGATTTTGGATCACGAAGTTGTTGCGTTGGATCTTGTCACATACCCCACTTAGGATATATGCCCCGCTTTATCGAGCTGTACTGAGCATACAAAGAAACAAAATCGACAAAAGTTTACGAATGATTTTTAGTATAATGAAGCATTGGAAGGTTTAGGAATGTTAGCTGGTTTGTCTGTTTGATGAGTTCTATGATTAAGGCACTGTTGATAACATTAGTCATAGCTCTGGTAACGGTTTTGGCAAATGCAGACCCTCAACCGCCAGCCGGGCCGAGACTACGGGAAATTGTGGCTGAGAACTTTCCCAATGGCAATGTGCTCATTGGGGCTACTACGGGCTCCTGGGCCTTCGGTCAACATCAGGGAACCTTGATGGACCGAGAATTCAGCTATGTTACTCCAGAAAATGATTTCAAGCAAAGTATAATCCATCCCAATCCTAATTCGTGGAATTGGTCTATGAGCGACCCATGGATACAGCATATCCTCGATAACAGACAGATTCTTCGAATGCACTGTCCAATTAGTCCCCAGTGTTCCAACTGGGCAAAGGACGACTCTCGCACGGCTGAGGAGCTTGAGCGGAACATGAGGGAGTTCGCCATAGCGGTTTGCCGGCGTTATAACGGCCAGCCGGGCTTCAAATATATGGACGTAGTCAATGAGACCATAACAGGCGGTCAATGGCACAAAAACAAGGCCGGTTTCGTCTGGGAGTGTCCCTGGTTTAAGATCGGCCAGGACACTGACTTGCACAGAACTCCTCTCTATATCAAATATGCCTTTGAGATTGCCAACCAATACGCCCCTGATGTGAAACTGATATATAATCAACACGAAACAGAAATTAGCACCGCCTCCTGGAATTTGATCAAGGATACGATTCAATATCTAAGGCGTCGGGGGCTGCGCGTGGACGGCATCGGCTGGCAGGCGCACATCAATGCCGGCTGGGACACCCCATACAATCTGAACAAGCTCTCTGAACTAATCAAGTGGGCCCATTCCAACGATTTGGAATTCCATATCACCGAGGCCAGTGCCTTCATTGATGATAATACCGATTCTAAGCTCAAAGCCCAGGCACAGACTTATCGTAACACAGTGGCAGTATTGTTAGAGGAACGGCGAAATGGGCGGGTTGGTTGGAACACTTGGCATATTTCCGATGCCCACGGCTGGCGAAAGGAGGAATATCCTTCTCTTTTCGATGAGCGATACGCACCAAAGCCGGCCTATTATGCTGTGCAGGCGGAATTGGCAGAGCATCAAGACATACGTTGTGATTTCAATCTGGATCGACAGGTGGATATGATTGATTTAGGCTATCTGGTGTCGTGGTGGCTGAAGGATGTGTCTATTTTCGAACCAGTGGATCTTCATGCCAACGGTCAGGTCGATATGATGGATTATGCTATCTTCAGCCAGTATTGGTTGAAGAAACAAAGCCCGTAAATGGTTCGATTACGAGCTTCGCAACCTGCCCGACGGACAAGCCCTGCCCGCCGTACGAGACTTTGGGCAGGCGGGCTCTGGGTAGGCGGGCCGCCACTGAGCGCCGAGCTGACCATCGTAAGTTGGTCGCGCTGCTCGTTGGCCGTCCGATTTTGCGCATCTTAATAATAAGGCGAAAGGTCAGAAGTCAGAGGTCAGAAATCTGTCTTCTGTCATCTGTTCTCTGTTCTCTTTTCGGATATCCTTTAAAGAAAAGGGGAAGATAGCAATGAAAAGGGCGAGTTTTACACTGATTGAGCTGTTGGTCGTAATTGCCATTATTGCGATTCTGATGGCGATTCTCATACCAGCTTTGCGTTTAGCTAGAGACCACGGGCGTAGGGTCCACTGTGTTAGTAATGTAAGGTCTCTGACGATGGCGTGGTTTCTGTACCAGGATGATAATGATAATGTGTTGGTCTGTGGTAATGTGCCCAGGAGTGCGCAATTCCGCGACTTAGCTGAGGCGTTCTGGGTAGAACCACCGCAGGGTCCTTCCGGTAACTACACAGGTGACCCAAACCCTACGCTTGAGGATGAGTTGACAGGCATAGAACGGGGGGCATTGTATCCTTATGTCAAGACTATCGATGTATATCGCTGCCCATCTGATGACAGAAAAAGAAACCCAAATCGAGCAACCTTCCGCAGTTTTTCCATTGCTGGTGGAATGAATGGGGAAGAACACTATAGCTACACCGGAAGGGCAGTCAAAAAATACACTGAAATAAGAAATCCCGTCAGTAAATATGTTTTCGTGGAGGAAGCCGACCCCAGGAAGTGGAATATGGGTTCCTGGATTGTATATCCTACGGGAGATAGCTGGTGCGACCCATTGTCAATTTGGCACGGCAACCGAAGCTGTCTCGGCTGGGCCGACGGCCACGCAGAAATGCATAGATGGCTTGATGAACGCACAATCGAAATGGCTCGAATCTATGCTGAAGAAGGAGGTTGGAGTCCAACCCATCCTGACAGCCCAGACCTCAAATTCATGCAGAGAGGTTATGAACTGAAACCAAAATAGAGCCACCCACCCGACTGCAGCCCTATGACAATTCGTTTATCGGTTGCGCTACTCGTTTCATCAAACGTCCAACGTTTAACGTAACCGATACGAGCTTCGCAATCGCAACCGTTTGCCGTTATCTCCAACCGGTGCGTAATCCAGCTTTTTTCCTTGACGAGCGGGTAGCTGATTTGGTATACGGATACATCTAAGCTCTGCGGAATCTCGGCTCTCAGGCAGGAGAAACTTTCATCGTGGTTAGGAACAGTCCGAAGTACATATAATAGGAAAGTACAGCCAAGATCACCGGAATAGTATGCTTCTTTGAGCTTTTTTGAAGGAGGACTATTATGTATGGGAAAAAGACCCATTTGGTTTCTTTAGTTTTGATGCTAAATCTGGCAGCCATAACTTACGGCATCCAGCTTGGTGACTTTGAAAACAATATGGATGGATGGAGAACCGTCAACGTAAATGTCGCGACGAGCTATAGTACAATCGGGGCCACATTAAACCAGAACAGCCTCAGGATTAGTACGAATGCCGGCTACCAAAATGCTATTGTATACAATCTGATTGACCAGGGGCTGGTTGACGAATTCAGGCGCAACCTCAAGGTCTCGGCAGACATTACGCGGCTGGTTTCAGAGTGGACTGACGTTGGAAGCTCGTGGTGCGATTTCTATCTGACTGTCAATGCAGGTAGTTCAGTACCTGCCTGGGAATACTCTGATGCGATGAACGAGGCCGCAAAATGGTGGACTAATCTGGGAGATGAACCTATGAGGGTTGTCTACGACTACTCTTTGGCTCTCAATCAGATTGATTTCGACAACCTTGAGTATTTGGAGCTTGTCTTCGTTACGAATTGGGGCGGATTCGACCCTGGCGGTGTTTACTATCTTGACAATGTGCAATTGTTCGGCTGTGGCCCGGCTTACGACCCGAATCCAGCTAATGGTGCCAGAGACGTCTCGAGAAAGATTACTCTGAGCTGGACGTCAGGAGTATATGCCGACAAACACGATGTTTATTTTAGCACCAATTTTGGCGATGTAAACGATGCCAGCAGAGCCAATCCGCTCAATGTACTGGTCAGTCAAGACTATGGTCTTAACACTTATGTTCCTGGCAACCTCGTATCCGGCGAGAATTACTTCTGGCGGATTGATGAGGTAAATGACCTGCACCCTGACAGTCCGTGGAAAGGCGATGTCTGGAGCTTTACGACTGCGTATCCCAGCGGAGCTTACGTGATAGGCGACTGGGAAGACAACCTGGACAACTGGGTTCTCTATCCGGGTAGTGATGCTTTATTAAGTTACAGCACGACTGGGGCCACGTTGAACAACAAAAGCCTCAAGCTGGAAGTTCCGAGTAGCTTCTGGATTATACGCCTCAATCTTAACGCTGAGCAGCTTGAAGCCCTTAAGGCTAATGACCTGCTCAAAATGGACGTGACGTGGGTCACTTCGGAGTGGCAAGGGCACTCCTGGGCCCAAGTCCATAAAGTTGCTATTAATTCCGCTGCAACCGGATGGCGGGAGATGATTTACCCTGTTTCTGATACAAGTAATCCTGACTCTCCCGGAAGCTGGGATCCATCGAGTTTCGGTGACACCGATACCAGAACTTTAGTCTGGGACTACTCTGGTATTGATGTTGGCAGCATCGCAAAAGGTGGGTGGACACAAATTAACATCTCCCAGAATCATGATTCAAGTGCCGGTATTGGCACTTACTACTTCGACAATGCGCGGTTGTTAAATAGCAGACTCGCTTCTGACCCCCATCCTGCTAATAGGCAGACGGATGTGCAGACCAAACCTACTCTTAGCTGGAAGCCGGGCAAGTATGCTGTTAAACACGACGTGTATGTCGGGACCAACTTTGACGATGTCAATGACGTCAACATGGTCAACTTGGCCAGCTACCCAAACGTTACATATCAGAGCGTCGATGAGAACATTTATGAGCCGGGAATCCTTGAGTTAGGGCAGACTTACTACTGGCGTATTGATGAGGTCAATAACCTCAACCCTGATAGTCCGTGGCTGGGCAATGTCTGGAGCTTTACGACAGGCAATTTCCTTGTTGTGGACGATTTTGAATCGTACAACGACCTTGACCCCACTGACCCCCAGAGTAATAGGATATTTAATACGTGGATAGACGGATATGGCACCACGACAAACGGCTCTATAGTTGGTTATGAGAATCCTCCTTTTTGCGAGCAAACTATCGTTCACGATGGTAAGCAGTCGATGCCGTTCTCCTTCGACAACAATATGAAATATTCAGAAGCCCAGAGGGTTATAAGTGATTCTGAGCGTGACTGGACCAGAGAAGGCGTTAAGGAATTGTCGTTGTGGTTTAGAGGCTATCCCGGCTCCGTCGGCAGCTTCACAGAAGGGCCGGTCGGAACCTACACGATAACCGCTTCTGGCGCAGATATCGCAGGTCAGTCCGACGAGTTTCACTTCGCTTTCAAGCAACTGTCCGGTCCCGGCTCGATTATAGCGAGGGTCGTGAGCGTCGGTAACACGGACCCATGGGCCAAGGCTGGCGTTATGATTCGTGAGACACTGGAGCCGGGTTCCAAACATGCCTTTGTATGTGTTACACCCGGTAACGGGGTTGCCTATGAGGGTCGTATCAATACGGGCGGCGGCAGTTTCAATACGAACCAGATAGGGGTTACTGCACCGCACTGGGTGAAGTTGGAGCGTGACATTGGCGGCAACTTCACAGCTTCTCATTCATCCGATGGTTCCAACTGGGTACCCGTAGGAGAAGCTACGACGGAGAACATTCAGATGAACGCGAATGCCTATGTAGGTTTGGCAGTAACATCGCATAATGCTGATGCAACGTGCGAGGCTCAATTTTCCAACGTCGGTATCACCGGTAACATTGTCCAGCAGCAGTGGATGAACCAGGATATTGGGATAGCAAGCAACGATGCTGAGCCGATGTACGTGGTTCTCAATGGCAGCGCTGTGGTCTATCACGATAATCCGGATGCGGTGTTGATAGACGAGTGGACCGAATGGAGAACCGACCTGCAGGCGTTTGCAGACAAGGGTGTGAATCTGGCCAATGTCAATAGCATTGGTATTGGCATCGGCACCAAAGGTAACACGACAACGTCTGGCGGTTTAGGTATGATGTACTTTGACGACATTCGCCTGTATCGGTCGGCTCCAGAACAGGCAGCGCCATGAGCGGCAATTAAGATTGCGTGGTTGATTTGGCAGACCTTCAGATAACGGCAGGCGAGCGGCTTGACAAGCAACTGTGACCACGGCCGTAAGCAGCGTTCATACCAGGTCAAGTTAGTTAAGAATCACACATTAGTGCGGGGCTTATACCTGATTGATTTGGTATAAGCCCCGTTTTGTTTTCACAAGAAAAGACAGTGAAGGGGGCAGACATTCGCGAGAAGACCTTTCATGCTCGTTCTATCGCGTTGAGGTTAAGTATGTGATTTTTTTGGGGTCTAATTTCCCTAATGTCCAACTTAAAGCGTTACACATCTCACCCACAAAATCTCACAGAACGCCTAACCCCTTGTTATTACGAAAATTTGCTGAAATTTCTTGGACCGGCCTTGCCAATATATTCGAACCAATGTATGCGCACGAAACACACCCTCTTGGGGCTGTTTTTGGCTCTTACTCTTCTCCAGTTGTTGTAAATGGTTGTCGTAGTCCGTGAAGAGTAGAAAGATTTATAAACTTCAAAGTCTTAATAGATGTTGAAGGTTACAAAGATTCAATGTTTGAAAACCGCTCGAATCTGACAAAAGCTTTATCAAATCTTAAAAGGCTTGCTCAGGAAATAAGCTGGTTTTGAAAACTTAATTTTGCAAGACCTCTAAATCAGCCTTTTCCGCCTCGGAAAATACAAATTCCAGGCAAAGGCCAAAAATACAGAAGGTTTTCTTCTTAGCTAATGCTTCATAAAATTCAATTTCTTCATTTCTAACATTCCTTCTTGTTCTTACTTCTCCCTTCACCCACTTTTTTACCGATGCTCAACTCTCCCGACGGTATTTTGCTTGCTGATGCTGATTGTTTAATCAGCGGCCGTAGAGAAAGTCTGCTCACAAATCGCTCCCTAAAAAGGTCGCTTATTTAGCGCCTTCTCTCGGCCTTGAGTTCATCAGCATCAGCCAAAAGGTTTATAAACCCCTATCATCTTGTACGATCGTACTGATTGGTAATATCCGATCGATAAGGAATAAGCGGAAAATGTCAAAACCAGAAACTGTTTTTAAGGTTGGAGCTGTAAGAGCATCTGTGTTTAGAAACATCATTCAAAAAAATGGCCGAGCGATACCACTGCCAAAGGTAGTTATTGAAGTTAGATACAGAGATAAAACCGGCCAATGGAATGGAACCAACAGCCTTAGCTTAAATGACCTACCCAAGGCAATATTAGCGCTTTAGAAGGCATTTGAATACCTGATGGAGCACAAACAGCCGGAACAAGCAGAAGACCCTGAAATATCCTCTTAATGAGCTTGCACAACCTACCTGTATTTGAAAAGTGAAATCCAAAAAACATTAATTCTTTACTTGGAGGTTCAATTTATGATTGCACCACTTAAACAGCCAACTCACAAAAAGACTATCAAGCTTTTGCCTCAAGAAACAGAAGGCACTTACCGGTTTAGCGGAAAGTTTGTATCAACGCGTAACGCCATAGAAAAATTCGGAGAACCTGTGAATTTTGCCGCTTACACCGTGCTTCAAAAAGAAGTTGAGCGAAAAGGCGGCCTGGAATACTTGCAGGTCTTTGACATCGACGGAGAAAGGCTCTGGTTCATCGACGACGTCACGCACGTTACCTGCTTGCTGCCGAGCGATTACTAACCGCTAAAAAACATGTTGGAAAGGCGGTGATGCCTATGATTGCATAAAATTTTATGCTGAAACGTTTTTTGGACAGCCTCTGGCACAGTGCGAGAGGCAATTTTTTACGCACGTTTTTTAATTCTGAAAGGATATCAAAATTAAGGTCGAAATCTTTAGACTAACTGGTCAGCCTGTAACCATCGAAGTTCAGGAAAATGGAACCGTTCGGGACGTGTTCTCACATCCGGATAGCGGCAAGGTTATCGGCAGGGAAGGCTCGCTGCTCGAAGCGGCTGAGGATGTCTACGGCAGTATCCAGGCCCTGGGCAACCTCCGTGTTAATGGCTCAGCGGCGACGCTTGATACGCCGGTAACTGCTGGCTCAACAATCCTGATCATCCCGAAGGTTGAAGGCGGAACTGCTTAAACAGTTTCAGAAGTTTCTTAACTCTAACAAGGGCCGGCAGAAACTAAACCTCTCGGCCCTTGTTTTTATTTTGGAGGCTTAAAGCAATGAATGAATCAAAGACTATACCATCGATAACAGTACATACCTGGCCGAATATGGCAATTCCAGAGATGGAGATTCAAAATATACTCACATTTTTGGCATATAAGACTAACAAGCCCGTAACCTTCCGCTGGTACGCGGAAGACGAAGGCTACTGTGAAAATTCTATTAGCGTCAGAATAGCGACCTCGGCAGGGGGCTTATGGAAGGCAGGCAAAACCGATACGGTCAGGCTCGCCAGAAAGACATATGTATTATCTGAGAAGCAGGTAACGCTTGATATCGGTATTGATGTTCCAGAAGAAAAGCGGATTTTAGATGATGATTTTTTAACTTTGGCCTATGTAGACCATAACAGGATAATCATACCAATTGAGCTTACTGCAACTGATAACCAGGAAGGAACGGCTTTACTTGCCTACGTAATCGAGCGGGCAATTGACCTTCTTGATTTTAGCATGACCGAAAAGCTCATTGAGCAGCGTGAGAAACTATCTAAACAGTTTTGTGAGGCCTTTGTCAGAGGCGTTAAAAGGCGAATTGCCGACCGTGAAAATCTTCCCTATTGAACACTGGCATATTTACAGCATCAAACCCCTGCCTCCATAATGCGTAGCTGCCTGTGTACTGGTTGCAGAGTATCGGTTTTCTTTGAAGAACTGAAAGAATCCATATCACTTACTGTCAGAGATAAGAGTTTTATGACATCAAATTTGGCGACTTAACCGAATATTTCATAGCTTTTTAAAGCCTCCTTCTTGTCGCATATTTAACTGTTTCTATCAAGCGGAGTTATGAAGTAAACGAAGTACAAATAGAAAAACCTTTGGCAAGACACAGTGTAAATCAGAGGGAGTTGTCAGCTAATTTGAATGGTTCAGTACTTTGGAGGAAATAGGATTTTGGGCTGTCTTAACATGATTGAGATGCCCACTGCTTATTTTTGTTCTTCTTCGAGCAGGATTTGCGGCTCAGCTATGATACGGATACGGCGTTTTTGGGGTAATACTTTTGCGGAAATTTCCCTTCTTTGTCCGGGTTTTAATTCAAGCTCGAAGGTGTCTTCCTCAAGATAGTGATATTCCGGCAGATCGTCATTGGAGATTTTAAGCATCCATTTGACAGGCCGCAATTCTTCAAATTCAAAACGCCCTTGATTGTCTGTAACGGTGCGTCTTATTTCAGAGCTGTTTCTAAGTTCTATGATAGTATTTGCCAGCCCGTGGTCTTCAACAAGTTTATCACTTTTGACATAGCCGCTGCCTTTTCCGATAACATAACGAGGTTCATTGGTGTCGCTGTGTTTCTCACTCAAGGTCGTTTTGCTATGGTTCTTTTCATAACCATAAACCATAATCCGGCCTGAGAGTTGAGCAGCTCGCGTTACAGGTATAATCACCAGGGTTTTTTCTCCGCCTCGAACAGCTAATTCGATGGGTGTCTTTTTATTGGGGATTCGATTCATACCGATACTTGCCGTATCCACATTCAGGTAATAGGTCCCAGGCCTTACGGAATTGAAGGTGAAATTACCAGACTTGTCGGTTACCGCAGTGGAGCCATTGAGTCTGAGAAAGGCATGGGCAATCGGATTTTGTGTCTCCTGGTCATAAAGATATCCTTTAACACCGCCTATACTTTTCTTTCGGGATACCGGCAGACCTAAAGGAATTGTGTATTGCACCATCAAAGCGGTATCATATTCGGAGTTTGAATTTTTGTACCTGGTATGACGGGCAACAATGGAAAGCCTGCTCTTATTAGTAAAAATGTGACTTAATCTTGCCTCGAGGTTATCTCTGCCTCCTTGTGTTGAATATTCGTAATCGTTGGTTTGAAGCAGAAAGTTAAGGAAAGTTCTATTTGCTATTTGATATTGTGCATTTAGCCCAAGTGTTGTACTGCGTCTATTTTCGCCGGTGAAGTCGCTGTCTTTGTCATAGTAGAGGTAGCCACTATAACACTGCTTGCTACTTGGGCTAAAACGTGCAGAGGCGGTATACCTTTCGGTCTTTGAGCTACTATCGTCAAGATTATTGTTTGTCTTGCCTACTTCAGCAGAGGTAAAAAGACTTAGTTTCTTGAAACTGTGGGCTAAACCAAGTCTGAAAGTATTTTCTTCGTAGTCAAATTGAGGACTCTCTAATTGATCCTCGCGGTTCTGGTTTAGCCAGTCAAAAGAAAGCCTGGTATTATCTGCCAGCTTGTAATCTAAACCGAACTCGTAGTGTTTCTCTAAAGGAGCTGAGTAAAGTAGTGGTTTAAGATCGAGATTATTTTTTTGCTGTCTGAAGCTGGCATTAAGATTAAGGCGTTTGATTAAAGGTAGGGATACCCCTCCTGAAATAAAATCCGAGTCTTTGTAGTATCCTGGGTAGTCGGGGCCAGCATGAATTAATTTCAAGTAATACCGCAGCCAGTCGTTATTACCATAGAACCTTGTCAGGTAAGCGTTGTCTTTTGCTGTACCGCCTGGCCCTATAGCATATTCAAGCTCGAGGTCAGTATCATCAAAAGGTTTTAATAGTGCTTCAAGGCTGGTAATATTACTAATAACTGTGTCGTCTGCCTGCTTTATAAGATAGTTTAGGCCAACTTTCTCTTTTTGGTTTATCAGATAATCCAGAGAGGCCCCCGTTTCTTCAATATCAGGTTGGAGCCAGCGTGTTTGCATGTGGTAAGTCCCCAGGCTGAGGTTATCATCGAGGTTAACCCTGCCTTCGAGCCCTCTGCCGTAAAGGTAATTCTCGGTTAATGATGACAGTGAGTAACTTCGGTCGCCAAAGTGCAGCTCGTATCTGTCTGTCCAGTAGCTCAGTGTATACTCGTCACGCTCACCAAGAATTGATTTCTGTTGCAGGTCGGGACCTATGGCCCTAAATTTTATGTGGTGTTTGCCTTGTTCGTCTAAAGTCCCCTGACCGCGAATTTCGGTTTGAACTCCCCAGTCGCGTTCTTCATTCTCGTGAGAGACATATCTTACGGTCAATTCTGTGGGGATTGTGTGGTAGGTCTGTTCGACACCAGTGATTTTGGGCACGATTTCTACGATACTTTCGCCTACAGCCTTTGCTTTGGTCTTACTATCTTCTACCGCCTCTGCTATGAGCTGAACACGATGTTTTAATGATATTGTTATTTTGGGGTCGGTCTTTACAGTTACCGTTACTGTCTGTGACTGCCCGGGTGCAAGTCCAAAGCGATCCAGGTCGACTGTGTAGGGAATGTTTTCGCTACTGGTGACTTTAGCAGTAACCGTATATTGGGTGTTACCCAGGTTTGTAACTGCGAAAGAGCTCTGGTATTGCTCACCTGCAACTACATACTTCGGTGATTCCAAGAGCTTAGCCAGCAACTTACCCACTGGCACAACCAATATATATATTTTGTAGGAGTCTCGAAGTGACGGATCCTCTTTGTCTTGGACTATGTAAGTGATTTCATAGTTTCCAGCCAACGTTGTTTGAGGTACAAAGAAGCTTAAAAGTCTGTTATCAATTTGTTGTGGATTTAATTCAAAAGGAAAGTCCTTTGTGATTAGATTCCAACCTTCCGGCAACTCAACCTCGGTAATGAATTCCCTTTTTCTATCGGTTGGATTAGTAACCGCAAAAACAGTGGTTACAACTGCTTTGGGTTCGGTTTGAATTGACTCCCTTGTATCCTTCGGGCCTAATATAAACCGCGAATAAAACGGACTTCTTTGGGCATCATCTTTTTTTTTATGGTACTATCTTGCGAAGTTCGCACCTGCTCGTCAGGTGAGTTGTAATCAGGTTGTGGTAGAATCTCCATTATAGAAATAGCTTTAGCTTCTCCTTCTGGCTTACCTTCGTCAATAATCTGGGCTGTAAGTTGTAGTTGGTGTTTTAGTGTGTGTGCCGGCTTCGGGTCAGTTTTTACCATTACGATAACTGTCTGCGATTCCCAGGGTGCCAGAGTAAGGGTTTGTTTATCCATTTCAAAAGGCAGGTTATCGCTGCTTACGACACTTAATTTAATGGTGTGTTCTCTGTTGCTTTTGTTAGTAATTGAAAAGCACGTGCGATAACATTTACGAGAGCTTATATATTGTGGTGTCTCTGCCAGCTTTGCCTCTAACTTGCTGTAGGGTAGTACTACAAGGTCGATTGTATAAAAGTCACGAATAGAGGGGTACATTCTTGATCTGACAATGTATGAGATTTTGTACTTACCTGCAGGTGTTGTTTCGGGGATAAAAAAGCTTAAAAGCTTTGTGGTGCTTTCGTTGGCTGCTAAGTCAAAAGGGAAATCATCGGTTATAAGTACCCAACCATTAGGTAATTCGGCGGTGCTTATCAGTTCCAGGTTATCAGCCGAGTTATTTGTTATACGAAATGATGTGCTTACTATTTGTCTCGGCTCGGTTTGGAATAGTTCTCGACCAACTGGTCTTACTTCTAAACTTTGAGCTGCTACTGCTGGCTGCACAGTGGTAAAAGCGGCAAAGCCTATAAAAGCAAACAAGATATTGAAATATCTGTTTCTCATTTTTCAAATTTAAAGTTGTAGTTAGCCCCAAAAATATCATCGCCACCGCAGTCAGCTACCACCAGGGCCTTGTATGTGCCTTCCGGTGTGTCAGTTAAATCAACCTTATATCGAACCGAGGTACCAGGATATAGGTGCTTTCTGCCACCATCAAACCTGCCAATGTACCTGCCGCTTTCATCATAGAGTTCGGCCCACAAAGATGACTTTAGCCAGCTTTGCCCGATGTTTTCTATATCCACCTGCAAAACCCTTTTTTCGTCTTCTTTTAGGAGCTTTGTCTGTAGGAACTTAAGATTACGCTCACCGGTATCACCGATATTGGTAATCATTTGGACACCATAGCGCATGACCTGAGTTATGCCTATCTTGGCTTTGCCCTTCTCCGGCCGGCTGCTCTCCGGTGAGGTTTTTGGTATATCCTCAACCATAAGCATACTCCAGTATGTACCCACAAGGTTTGGGTTATCAGGCACTTTCACTGTATAATTGACCGTCAATACGTCGCCGGGTGGTATTATCAGCCGATGGGGGTTAAAGGCCAGCCAGTTGGCGTTGGAGCGTTCCAATTTGCCGGGCGGGCCATAATTATTACTGCCGTCAAAGCAAAACGTGTAATCAGTTTGGTAAACCTTAGCTTCTCCCGGCTCGGCACTATTGTTTTTAATAAGGATGGAGCCTTTGTAGATTTCACCTGGCTTGGCCGTTTTCTGATGACTTAAGCCGCCTATAATAGAGAGCCCCGCCTTTACTGTAGAAGCTATCAAAAAACAAAAAACCAAAGCCAAACAAACAATTTTTGTCGTCCTTTTCATTGGTATTTTCCTTAATTATTGATCATAGACCGTATAATAGACCGTAGTATTGTAGACGTTGGGTGGAACTGTTATTGTAACCCCTGTTAGTTTTAGCTGTATGTTGATATTGCTTCGGTCATTGCTGCCACTAAAGAAGCTAAGGTCGGCATCGGTAAGCTCCTGATAGGTAGCACCACCGGAAATAGTTCCGGGACCAGAGCCGTCAGAGGTTCTCTTGATGTATAGATGCAGGTTATTATGCCATGTAGTATCAAGTTTCTTGACATCTAAAGCCCAATTACCCGCCGTATTTGAGATATCAATTACCACCGCATTAGAGGCACTTTCGTAGGTACTAATCAAATCGCTGCCGGCACCGGCAGCTAAGTCCGAGCTATCTACCGTCTCGGACCAATTGCCAGTTTCTGTAATTGATATCGCCCAGCATAGTCCTCCTGAAAACATAAGCAGGGCCAATATTGTAAGCAGTTTATATGTAACTGTTTTTTTCATCCTTTTTAACCGCCTTCCCTGACACGAAAAGGTCAATATCCGTATTTCATTACACTGCGTCTTCAGTAAGCGTCCAGGTAACCACCTTCGCGGTGCTTGTGTACGGAGCCACCATACTGGTTACATTGGCCCTGAAAGTTATCGTTTCATTAGAGGTGTTGCAATTGCCTATTGCTGTTACAAAATCATAGGCTGTTGCCGCTATGGTGAACTTCACTTCACCTGCTGAGGTGCCCGTACCGGAGGTAGCTGTTATCGTTGCGTACAGGTCAATACCATCAAAAAGAGTGGCCAAGCTACCAGTAATCTTTCTGGTCTGGCCAGCCTCTACGTTTGAGGTCCACGCCATCGTAGTGGTAGCATCCGATTGGTCCGCGGGCAGAGCACCCGCAGTTGCAGGTGCAACGATTGTCAAAGTTGCTGGGTTACCACTTACGGCAAGCTCAGAGATCTCACTGAATGTAATGGTTACAGTGGATTGAGCGGTGTCGGTTGTAGCTATTGCTACGCTTGTAAGCCCGACAAAAAGGCTTAGTATTAACAATATTCTCACTAAAACTTTCATAATTCACTTTTCCTTTTTTGATTAATAAAGCTAACTACTACAAACCAATAACAAACCAAAATTACAAAATTCCTCGGACCAGGTTTAAGCTACTCGCGGTTGTCCAGACCAATTTTGGGTCTCTATAAGGTGATAAACTGTAGCTTCGCATAGTGCCTGTTCCTCAGGTGCTTCGCGGGGGAAGCGAAGCACCTAAACCGATTCTCAAAATATACCTCAACAGGGGTTAGTTATGTTAGGCTCTGGTGCAGCCGACGATTGTTGTAAAAGTTAAAGTAAGCGTCCAGACCGTCTATCAAATGCCGCACATTCCGATACTCGCTGAGGTAAACCTCCTCGTATTTAACGGTTCTCCGGAGTCGTTCCAAGAAGATGTTGTCAAGAACCATACCCCTGCCATCCATATTAATAGCTACACCCGCCTGCTCCAGCCATCATCCGGATATACGTGATGTCAGCAAGACCATGTCTGGTTGGCTCTCTCGACGGTCACATCCCGAACAAAAGGTAAGGGTAGATTTTGTGCTCAGGATGCCTTTTAGCGCTTCAATGGCCTCCTTGGCCTTGAGAGCACCCGGAAATTGCCGTCGCTGTGCCATAAATAGACTCCTTTCTGAACCACATTATGCCACAGCTTATCACCTTATCTACTGGTCTAAATTTCCGGGCGTACTATATTAACCCCAAAATCAACCTCGTCGTTGCCAGGATATCCGACGTTTGAGAACACATTTAACCCCTAAAGATTTCGCGCCTGGCATCTAATTAGCTGATTTGAATGTCGGCTTTATTAAGTTGCCACTTTACGTTTAAGTTCGGAAGGTACCTGATGTATCGCCAAACGGTAAAATTTTCTAATCTATGTAGACCAATCTTTTCAGAGATACCCGTATATGACCCTTGCCTTTACATTTTTATAGGACGCGCTAACTTCCTAAGTTCTAATATGGAGGAGGCCAGCCTATTTAGAGCAAAGTTTTTGGCTGAACAGCTCTTCAGCGATTTCGCTGATGTCGTTATTTATATCCTATAATCAAGCCTTAAACGGTTAGGTGCAGTGCCGGATAGTATTATGGATTTGGGGGGATTGCGAATTCTTGAACATGTACCTCTGATATGCGCTTTTTTAACGTTCGTTTATTGTGTGGCCGGTTCGGGGTCAGAACAAAACGCCTTTTAGAGGCGTACTTATTGTTCTGCGATGGTATAAGTAATGATGTGCTCGTCATGCGATGCCTTTACATTAGTCTTAGGTGACGCCTTGTACTCTAAGCAACAACCGCCGATCTCCCGTATGATACCGGTTATAAGGTTTGAAGGTTCGTCATTAATAATCACCCATCCTTTTGATGTGCCCGTGCTATTGAGCTCTACGGCTCGAACTCTAAGCATGTAATCCTGTTTGTCTGTTGCCAGGTTAGACTGAACGGTAATTCTTATACCCTCAAGGTTCGTCGTCCACGTGAGTTCTTGGCTTCCAGTGGTTATCCCTTCACTGTCAACAACCAACCAGGTCCAACTTTCCCCGCCAGTACCTACAAGTGAGATAACGGCAAAAGGCTCTACTCTTATTGTTACAACCTGGGTAACGGTGGCACTGGAAGCCAGGGCATATTTAGGCAAACAAAAAAGAAAAACGCCCAAAGGGGCGATATATAACAACCACCTTTTCATCATTTCACACTTACCCCCTTCGATAAAACCGATTAAAAGCAATCTAATTTTATCGTTTTGCGGGCTGCAAGTCAAGACAAAATGCAGATTCGCTGCTTTAGATCGAGAGAATTCTTAAAAATAGGCTCGATAGGTTTTATAATCGGTAGCAATGTCGAGCAAAATTTTCTTGCGAAAACACGGTGTTTAAATAGGATAGTCAAACAAGAACTGTGGAGTTTGCTATGGGCGAATTTTCTGTGCGGATATTTATAAAAAGGATTTAGGGCAAAAACGTTACCTCGGTACATGTATCCGAGTATTTTAGCCTTGGGTGAAGTTGGTGCCGTAGCTGGGAGAACGTTATCTGGGATTCTTGGTTTAAGTTAGTGTCAGTGTTTCTGTGGTAAAGCGGTTGTTGTACTGGAGTAAATGATATGGAAAATGAAGAAAGGGATTCTGGAGAAGTGCGGCCTGAGATTTCTGAAACGTTTGCCAAACATGTTGAAAACAAGGGCTACAACAAGACCAGGGCTTTGGAAGGCGCGATGCGAGCTTTTATGGCGATGCCTGCGGATTTGCAGGTAAGGTTTATGAGCCAAGATGAGCAGGAAAGAAAGGATGCTGCAACTGTGTTACACATAGGCTTAGAAAAGAGAGCTCATCTGAAAAAACGTTTAGCGCGGCGTGTGGTTGGAGCGGCCGTTTTTTCTATCATCACCATTATGCTCGTGTGGTCACTTTTTTCAGGCATTAGATTTTTTTATCGTCGCATACTTGAGCCTGTAACATTTTTTAATGGGCTCGAACCTGTAATAAGTAAAAATACAGCTATTTATCTTGTTCTGTTGGCAGTTCTCGGTGTGATTTTTATCTTAATAGCAGCAGCGAGAAAATTTAGAGCCTTTATTCCGCTTGCTTGTGGTTGTGTCCTACTCTTGGCGAGCATTGGCTCATTGTGCTATCGTTTAACAGCCAATCCTTTGATAAAGGATGTCACGATTAGGGGATCTACAGGATATTTGCGATATGCCCCAGATGACAACTTGTTCATAGGGATTGAAGACGGCAGCGTACGTTTATATGATAAGAATGTTGATAAGGTTTTGCGGGAGCACAAATCATCTCAAACCGATGCCGAACAGATAGCTGTTTCAAGTGACGGTCAGCGGTTAGCTGTTAGACTGGGAAACTACTCTAACTACTCTATAGGCTTAATTGATGTTCCAACTGGAAATCTGGTCAAAACCATCAATGTTCAGGATTTTAGTGCGACAATGGGTGTTTTTTCGACCGACAGCCAGAAACTGGCAGTGTATATCAACTCCGAATATGTGGAGAGTACCCGAAGTTGGAAAAGACCCGAAGAAGGTAATCTTTGGATTTATTCTGCCAAAGATGGAGAACTACTTTTCCGTGAAAGAACCCCTGTACTTTCTACTGGATGGGAACAAGCTATGGATTGGAAAGTTAATATTATTGCCATGGTAGGGGTATATGAAGATGGTGGAAGAGGTGCTCTTCTATGGGATGTGGAACGACATGCTAAACTGCATAGTTTAATGCATCCAGACTATCAAAGCGGGCCACTTAGTGTTGCGCTATCACCAGATGCAAAGAAGGTAGCAGTTGGGTATGCACCATACGATGTAGCGATTTGGGACGTTGGAACCGGTAAACTTCTCCATGACCTTGTAAGTCAGAATAACTGGGTGGTTTGTCTTGATTTCAGTCCCGATGGACGACTCTTGGCTTCGGGAGAAGGCAATTCCGCCGTGCGGGTTTGGGACGTTGAATCTGGCTCCGAGCTATTTCATTTCGGCATGGGGTCACAACATTATTCGAATTATACTTATTCTGTAAGCTTTGACTCGAAAAGTCGGCAGCTTGCGTGTGGTACAGCAAATGACCACATTGTGATTTGGCGGATTCCGGATTAGGTGTTAGATAGTATCCTATAAGTGGGTATCTTTAGAATTGAGGTAAATGTCGATTAAGAGAATATATTGACTTCAACTCAGGTATATATCTCAAAAAGCATTAACGTTTAGTTGCAGAGTATGTGAGGTTTATGCATGGCGGAAGTTTTGAAAAATGTTACAGCCTCTTTGGTGGATGTGTTTTAACTTAAAAGTGGTGGGAAAAATTTATATAGAGGCCATGTGTTGAATAGCTTGGAAGATGCGGGAACGATTGATATAGCCGGCGGTACGTTACAGTAAACCAAAGCTAATAGACAATACAATAGTCTTAAACGATAAACTTGACGCTTAAACTGCACAGTCTTTGCTTGTGAGAAGGATCGTTTCTGCGGAGAGATAGCGGTGCCAATAAAAATTAGCCTGTTTTTTAAAACCTTCAAATTCGCAAATGCAGCGATTCTGGGTGATGATTTTTCATTATTTATATAAATTATCACGGAACTGAAAATATGCAATCTACACGGTTGCTGTGGCTTTAAAAGTGAAGCTATGTTCCTTCTTCAGTGACGGAAAGATATTGACTGCCAACCCTTCAAAAATCTTACGTTTTTTGATAGAATATCTTGTCAATATTGGAGGATCTGGCATTGACTATCATAGGGCGCCCAAAAACACCCACCAATGGGCGCGCCAAAACCACCCACTTTGAGATAGTTTTGATTTGTTATAAAGGCTTCTTAAATTCAAGCATTTCAGGATTTAAGGAGTCAAGGAATG
>Ga0315312_1000718_pt1 | contig 33186 bp, 12 predicted proteins | sample TDP7_MG_FD_203629 | JGI IMG/M metagenome (GOLD analysis project Ga0315312, IMG submission 203629) | Freshwater sediment microbial communities from Lake Towuti, South Sulawesi, Indonesia - TDP7 | ecosystem: Environmental > Aquatic > Freshwater > Lake > Sediment | place: Indonesia: South Sulawesi... | reverse complement strand
GCTGAAAGAGTCAATGTAACAGAAGTGGTGTTCGTATATTGAGCTCCACCATTTATCAATATTGTCCCTGTTGGTAGTGTCGTATCCAGAATTATCGTATCACTTATGGAACCACTCCAGTTACCAATATTATCCTTATACTGAACATATACTGTCTTCGTCCCATCACCAGCTGTTAGCGTCCAGGATTTACTTGTAGCGTAATCTTCGTCAGGGCTCCAGTTCGCTCCATCGTTGCTGAACCTCATCTTGCTTACTCCACTACCACTATCGCTTGCTGAAAGAGTCAATGTAACAGAAGTGGTGTTCGTATATTGAGCTCCACCATTTATCAATATTGTCCCTGTTGGTAGTGTCGTATCCAGAATTATCGTATCACTTATAGAACCACTCCAGTTACTAGCATTATCCTTATACTGAACATACACTGTCTTCGTCCCATCGCCACTGGTTAGCGTCCAGGATTTACTTGTAGCGTAATCTTCGTCAGGGCTCCAGTTCGTTCCATCGCTGCTGAACCTCATCTTGCTTACCCCACTACCACTATCACTTGCTGAAAGAGTCAATGTAACTGAGGTAGAATTCGTATATGTAGCTCCACCATTTATTGATATTGTCCCTGTTGGGGGTGTCGTATCCAGAATTATCGTATCACTTATAGAACCACTCCAGTTACCAGCATTATCCTTATACTGAACATACACTGTCTTAGTCCCATCGCCACTGGTTAGCGTCCACGATTTACTGGTAGCGTAATCCTCGTCAGGGCTCCAGTTCGTTCCATCATTGCTGAACCTCATCTTGCTTACTCCACTACCACTATCGCTCGCTGAAAGTGTTAATGTAACTGAGGTAGAATTCGTATATGTAGCTCCACCATTTATCAATATTGTCCCTGCTGGTAGTGTCGTATCCAGAATTATCGTATCACTTATGGAACCACTCCAGTTGCCAGCATTATCCTTATACTGAACATACACTGTCTTCGTCCCATCGCCACTGGTTAGCGTCCACGATTTACTTGTAGCGTAATCTTCTTCAGGGCTCCAGTTCGTTCCATCGCTGCTGAACCTCATATTGCTTACCCCACTACCACTATCGCTCGCTGAAAGAGTCAATGTAACTAAAGTAGAGTTCGTATATGGAACTCCACTATTTATTGATATTGTCCCTATTGGGCTTGTCGTATCCAGAATTATCGTATCACTTATGGAACTACTCCAGTTACCAAGATTATCTTTATACTGCACATACACTGTCTTCGTCCCATCGCCACTGGTTAGCGTCCAGGATTTACTTGTACCATAATCTTCTTCAGGGCTCCAGTTCGTTCCATCGTTACTGAACCTCATCTTGCTTACCCCACTACCACTATCACTTGCTGAAAGAGTCAATGTAACTGAAGTAGAGTTCGTATATGGATCTCCATTATTTATTAATATCGTCCCGGTTGGCCCTGTCATATCCAGAATTATCGTATCGCTTATAGAACTACTCCAGTTACCAGCATTATCCTTATACTGAACATATACTGTCTTTGGCCCATCACCAGCTGTCAGCGTCCAGGATTTACTGGTAGCATAATCCTCTTCAGGGCTCCAGTTCGTTCCATTGTTACTGAACCTCATCTTGCTTACTTCACTACATCCACTACCCGGATCCGGATCGCTTGCTGAAACATTCAATGTAACTGAAGTAGAGTTCGTATATGTATCTCCATTATTTATTAATATTGTCCCACTTGGTGGTATGGTATCTAATTTGAGGGTGGTGCTGCCACGGTTCTCATAATTAACATAGCCCAAATTGTCCTGTAGCCAGATGTAGATTGGATGTTCCCCATCTCCACTTACAGTAATACCCGTTATCGGCTTGGATGTTGTCCAAGTCCCATCATTATTAAATGTCGGCGGGTCATAGAGTTTATAATATGCCCCGGCTATACCCGAAGGATCATAGGGATTAGTCCAGTCAACACTGAATGAGTTGGTGCTTGTCCAACCACTGGGAGTTGCTGTAACATTTATGGGTGCTTCCGGTGCTTGGGTATCCAGAATTATGAATTTCACTATAAAAGGGGACTCACTAGTTGTAAAAGTCCAGGCAACAGGAACAGAACCTGAGCAAATAGAAGGAGTGGTGGGCGCGTCATTTATTCCGCTCCCGGGGATTACTGTCCAGTCTTCTTCCCAACCGGAGGAGCTATCCCACTTCTTGTAATATATCTCGCCCTCTCCCACCTCCAAATCGATATCGGAGAAAAAACACCATAGATCTGTATTATCCGTGGTTAAACTTACACCCCCGTAATCTTGAATAAAGCTTCCAATTGTCGCTGTTGGGGACCAGGAAATACCGTCATAGTATTTATACTTCGTCCACTGCCCCTCCACCACAAGGTGGACATCGTTTCCCTTCATAGTAACGGAGAACTCCCCATTGTAGCCAATATCTGGAATTTGTGCAGGAGGGTCCCAGGAACTGCCGTTCCAGGAAGACCACATCATGTCCCAATCGCCGGCAACCCCGTAAACTATGAAGGGATTATCGTTGCGGAGGGTAAGTACGGGGTGATAGCTATATGGTAGTGGTTCTTCTCTACGGGGTAAAGTGACATCTCTGATTGTCGAAGTTAGGAACTCATTATCTGAATACTTTGCTCTCAACCAGCCGTAGTCACCAACAGAAGGACTATCACTGTGTCCATAAGCAACCCATATCCTTCCGTTACTCTGCCTTATGATAGATGGACTATAATTATAGTCTACGTTGTCAACTGTCCTTTCTTCACCTACTGACCAGATACCAGCCGCATCATAGGCCAATTTCTTGAAAAAGATTTGCCCCCATCCCCACTCGCTATAAGCCACATAGATATTGTTGTTCTCATCGATACAGACGCTGAAAGATGAGCTTTGAGAACTGGCAATTTGTGTGGAACCAGTACCGCCGGATAAGTTTGTCCAGGTATTTCCAAAATCTGTAGACTTTTTGGCTCTAATTCCTGGGTCTGTGCCCCCACCCCTCTGATACAAGACAACAATCGTCCCGTCACTACTTTGAACCATATGTCTATCTTTGGAATAACCTGTTGCAGAACCGGAATTGCTGGTATCGATATCGGTCGATTTTGCCACGGAGACAATTCCAGCAACAAGTACTAAGGCAATAGACAGAGTCAAAATTTTCTTCACAGTTTCTCTTTTCATATTCACTAAAAATCTCCCAAAAAGGTGACAGGTACTTTTTTCTCACGCAACCTAAACATTACGGGTACTATTCTGGCAAGTTGTGGGAGCTGGTAGTGGCGGTTCTGTGCTAAATCAATATTCGTCGCCATTGAGTAGGTCTCAACATTCGGGAATGTGTAATGATCAGCGTATGGCAGAAAACGTAGGACAATCGGTATTGGACATGCTAGTAATAATCTCTTACAATTTTTTTTCATTTCCCCAAAAATTCCTTTTTTCTGGCAATTTCTACTTTAAGTGTAACACAACGATGTTATGTTTGGGTTAAGAAAATGTTAATTTTTTGTTAATTTTTTTATTGTTTTGTTTTTGTCCCAGACATACTTTACAACTAATTTGAAAAAAATCCCCTCGGTCTCTTTCTGACTTCTAACTTAATCATAATCCAACGACTTATCTGTTTTTACTCTCCACTCTGAATGAGCTCTTCTCCATTCACCTTCATCTCTACCGGCGTCTCTTCTTGAACGAATGACTGTAACTTTATCTCCCCCCCATCTACCCACTCCCTATCATTCTTATACACTACACTAAATTTGTAGAAATAATCCCCCCTCTTTACTGGCCTTCCCAGCTCGTCACAAACATCCCACTTGATTACTTCCGGTGGTCGCGTATCCCCAGTGAAACTCTTTACCACTTCTCCACCCTCATCTCTTATCTCCAGACTCCATTTCTTTACTGTAATTGATGGAATATCTGTGGAAAATTCTATCTCATTACTTAATGCCTCCAAACCATAAATATTCTCCGCCTTCAATATCGGCTTCGCACTCGCCCTGTAGATATTTCCCCACCCGAAGGTTAGAGCAAATTTGTGCAGATTCCCCAGCTCCTGGCTGTTAAATGCGTAATCCACGGAAAAAAACTTTATCTTCAACCCAATCCCACAAGTAAATGATTGCAGATGGTTAAATCCTGCCCGCAAATCTACCCGCCTCAATGATGAACCCGCCTTCTCCCACGGACAAACCTCTATTCCACCACAAAAGTATGCCTTCTCATCTACCAGCTTATTGATGTCTGCACTCAAAGTGAGTCGCCCCGAGAATGCATTCAGTGCCACACCACCCTTCAAGTTTACCTTATACACATCCGGCTCATCCCTTAGAGTCACCTTCGGCTGAATAACATTTTGCAATGTTAGACCAATGTTTAACTCATCTATGGGCTCATAGAGTATCCCTAAATCAACACCCTGGCCATTCCCTGTATATCTCATCACCCGCTCGTGTATCAGTTTCAAATTCGCCCCAACAGAGATATCCCGGTGAACCCTGTTGGCATAAGATATTATTATCGCATTCTTGAATATTGACTTATTCGCGCCAATCACTCCTAAACTTATGTCCACTTCTTCATATCCACCAGAATGTAATAGAACATCGGAAATACCAACACTACCCATCCTCCTCAGAGGATGCACATAGGAGAGAAAATTATAACTCGTCCCTTCAAAAAATGGCGCATACATAGAAAGAAACTGGTGCTCCTCTATCTGCGTTAAGCACGCAGGATTCCAGTAGGGCGCACTGGCATCATCGGCTAATGCTACATACGCCCCTCCCATGGCTAATGACCTCGCTCCTGCCCCATATTGTAAATAGTCATTGGCCATCCCGTAGTAATTATCTCCTATGGCAAGTTGCCAACCCATCCCCAAAACCAACACCGAAACAAGTAATAGTCTAAAAAATCTCTTTCCCATTTTTATCTCCTCTTATCGGATGACCACAAAGGCTTCGCCCTTGAGGGCTCGAGCCCGAAGGGGTCTCCCCTACGCGACTCTTATTTAGCAACTGCTATCTTCCTTACCATATGCCTTTTCTCTTTCTCAATCCACACCCGGCAGATATAACCTCCATTGGCTACCACTTTCCCCGAGAGGTTCCTCCCATCCCAGACAACGATGTTACTTTTCCTGCCACCATTCTCTCCCGCTGCATAATTCTCTCGCCAGACTTCTTGACCGAAGATGTCGTAAATTGTGATTATTACACTGGAAGGCTCCTTGAGATTATATTCTATAAGAGTCGGCTCTTTACCTGCCTTGAATGGATTAGGACGATTGGAAACTCCATCTCCTCCAAAGAATGAAACGTAAATCGGCTTACTCCTGTTTATCTCTTCCTCATTCCCGTACTTATCTATCCCATAGTACTCTATCACATGGCGTCCTGGAGAAAGAGTAAATGGCTCACCATAGGTCTTCCAGTCAGACTCATTGTCTCTATAAAGTATCTTTTCTGCTACAATATCAGATACGGATTCAATAATTACCCGCGTAGTAGGTGTCACATATAGCGCAGCGTTCATTTCATTACAACCTCCGTCCAGTTTTAATACTGTCTTCGGCGCACCAATAACTTCAATCTCCACACGCACCAGCGTTTCTGACTGCGGATCGTACTGACTGGCGTCGAAAGCTTCAATATAGATTTTCTGAGCGAGGTTATAACTTTGAGGGACAATCGTTATTCCTCTCTGCAAATTGAACCTTTTTACCTTCAATTCTCCCTCAGCCAGTATCTCAGCGACGGGAGAAGAATAAGCAACCAGTCTCACCCATCTGGCATACTTTGCAGGGGTCACAATGTTTCCGGCACCGCTGTCAACTAATTTAACTGTAAGAGGAAATTCCTTGCCCGCTTCCACCCTCGCCGGAGCGCTAAGTTCATAACGCAGACCAGCTGGCCAGATTTCTATAGGGTCGGTATATGCTGGAGTATTGCCGAGATTATCTCTTACCCCGAACAGAATCGTTCCCACCGTGTCGTAGGTAACCCAGATTGCCGCCCGGCCATTGTTCAGCACTAATGGGTCTGCTGTGTTCCATTTCCCCGGAGCATCCTTCAAATCAACGGTACAGGCGGTCAACTCGAACGAGTTATTCGCCTCGGCCTTAGGCTGACCTGTTACAGCATCAACAAGTTCAATAATCAATCTAAGTGGGTCAATGGTTCTGGCACTGGAAACTGTGCTTGTAATTCGGTAATTCGCGAAAGCAGGACTGATACGTATATTTACCCTATAATGGGCAGTAGGCCCCCAGAGACCTGAGCCGTTCCGCGCCTTTACATGGAAATACCAGGTCCCATCTGGTACATCAGTGTAACTGGTGGAAGTGCCTGTACCTTCTGAGATGTCATCAGGGATAGTCCCGAGATTCTGGTCCAGGAGATAGCTGTACCCGAGTATACCTGAAATATCACTTGCACTCCAATTGAATGAGGGGTCGTTGTTGTTATACCAAGTACTCTGGTCCGGATGGGTGGGTGAATTAACTACCGGTGGTCCTGGCTCTGAAGTATCTATGTTCACTCTGTAATGGGCAGTATCGCCCCAGAGACCTGGTCCATTCCTTGCCTTCACATGAAAATACCAGGTCCCGTCCGTTAAATCGGTATAACTCCTGGAAGTACCCGCCCCCTCTGAGACGTCATCAGGAAGGGTACCGGGATTCTGGTCCAGCAGATAACTATAGCCCGTTATGCCCGAAGGATCGCTGGCACTCCAATCAAACGAGGGGTCGTTATTCGCATACCAGTCATTCTGGTTAGGATGGGTAGGTGAGTTAACAACTGGCGCTAGCGGCCCTGAGGTATTTATTCTTACCCTGTAATGGGCAGTATCACCCCAGAGATCCGAGCCATTCTGTGCCTTCACATGAAAATACCAGGTCCCATTGGGTACATCAGTGTAGCTCCTGGAAGTGGCTGTCCCCTCTGATGAATTGTCAGGAATAGTGTCAGGAGTCTGGTCTAACAGATAACTATAGCCAGTTATACCTGAAATATCACTCGCACTCCAGATGAATGAAGGGTCGTTGTTGTTGTACCAGACATCCTGGTCAGGATGGGTGGGTGAGTTAACAACTGGCGCTCCTGGCACTGTGGCATCTATGTTTATCCTATAATGAGCACTTTCGCCCCAGAGACCTGAGCCATTCCTTGCCTTCACATGAAAATACCAAACCCCACTCCCTACATCAGTGTAATTCTTAGAAGTGGCTGCTCCCTCTGAACTGTCATCAGGAATAGTGCCAGGAGTCTGGTCCAGCACATAGCTATAGCCACTTATACCTGAACCATCACTCGCACTCCAAATGAATGAAGGGTCGTTGTTGTTGTACCAGCTACTCTGGTCAGGATGGGTGGGTGAGTTAACAACTGGCACTTCCGGTCCTGACCTATCTATATTTATCCTATAATGGGCGGTACCACCCCAGAGACCCAACGGTTTGCTACCATTCCGCGCCTTCACATGAAACCACCAGGTACCATCTCCCACATCAGTGTAACTCGTAGAAGTACCCGACCCTTCTGAGATGTCATCCGGAACAGTCCCAGGATTCTGGTCGAGCAGATAACTATAACCTGTCATACCCGAAGGATCGCTCGCACTCCAATCAAAGGAGGGGTCGTTGTTCGCATACCATGTGTTCTGGTCAGGATGGGTAGGTGAATTAACAGCGGGCGCTGCTGGACCTGAGGCATCTATATTTATCCTGTAATGGGTAGTTTCGCCCCAGAGACCAGAGCCATTCTGTGCCTTGATATGAAAATACCATGTGCCATCTACCACATCAGTGTAATTTTTGGAAGTTGCCGTCCCCTCCGATGTATTATCAGGAATAGTGCCTGGATTCTGGTCCAGCACATAGCTATAGCCCGTTATACCTGAAATATCGCTCGCGCTCCAATCAAATGAGGGGTCGTTGTTCGCGTACCAGTCATTCTGGTCAGGATGGGTGGGTGAGTTAACAACTGGCGCTACTGGTGCTGAAGTATCTATATTTATCTTGTAATGGGCTGTATCGCCCCAGAGACCTGAGCCATCCTTTGCTCTCACATGAAAATACCAGGTCCCATCTGATACATCAGTATAATTAGTAGAAGTGCCTGCCCCTTCTGAGCCCTCATCCGGAATAGTCCCGGGATTCTGATCCAGCACATAGCTATAGCCAGTTATACCTGAAATATCGCTCGCACTCCAGATGAATGAGGGGTCGTTGTGGTTGTACCAGGTACCCTGGTCAGGATGGGTGAGTGAGTTAACAACTGGCGCTGCCGGTCCTGACTTATCTATATTTATCCTGTAATGGGCAGTATCACCCCAGACTCCCAGGCCATTCCTCGCTTTCACATGAAACCACCAGGTCCCGTCTAGTACATCGGTGTAATTAGTAGAAGTGCCCGTCCCTTCTGATATGTTATCAGGAACAGTCCAGGAATTCTCGTCCAGCAGGTAACTATATCCAGCTATGCCCGAGGGATCACTGCAGGTCCAGTCGAATGAAGGGTCATTGTTCGTGTACCAACTGTTCTGGTCAGGATGGGTGGGTGAGTTAACAACGGGCGCTAGTGGCCCTGAGGTATTTATTCTTACCCTGTAATGGGCAGTATCACCCCAGAGACCAGAGCCGTTCTGTGCCTTCACATGAAAATACCAGGTCCCATTGGCTATATCAGTGTAGCTTCTGGAAGTGGCTGTCCCCTCCGATGAATTGTCAGGAATAGTGTCAGGAGTCTGGTCTAACAGATAACTATAGCCAATTATACCTGAAATATCACTCGCACTCCAAATGAATGAAGGGTCGTTGTTGTTGTACCAGACATCCTGGTCAGGATGGGTGGGTGAGTTAACAACTGGCGCTACCGGTGCTGAAGTATCTATATTTATCCTGTAATGGGCAGTATCGCCCCAGAGACCTGAGCCATCCTTCGCCTTCACATGAAAATACCAGGTCCCATCCGATACATCAGCATAACCCTTAGAAGTACCTGTGCCCTCTGAGCTGTCATCGGGAATAGTCCCAGGATTCTGATCCAGCACATAACTATAGCCCGTTATACCCGAGATATCGCTCGCACTCCAAATGAATGAGGGGTCGTTGTTGTTATACCAAGTACCCTGGTCAGGATGGGTAAGTGAGTTAACAACCGGCGCCTCCGGTCCTGAGACATCTATATTTATTCTGTAATGGGCGGTTTCTCCCCAGAGACCCGAGCCATTCTGTGCCTTCACGTGAAAATACCAGGTCCCCTCTACTATATCCGTGTAACTGATAGAAGTGCCAGCCCCCTCTGATGTGTTATCAGGAATAGTGCCAGGATTCTGGTCCAGCAGATAACTATAGCCCGTTATACCTGAAATATCGCTGGCACTCCAATTGAATGAAGGGTCGTTGTTCGCGTACCAGGTACCCTGGTTAGGATGGGTAGGTGAGTCAACAACTGGCGCTCCCGGCGCCGAAGTATCTATATTTATCCTGTAATGGGCTGTATCACCCCAGAGACCCGAGCCATTCTGTGCCTTCACGTGAAAATACCAGGTCCCCTCTACTACATCACTGTAATTCTTAGAAGTGCCTGTTCCCTCTGACCCGTCATCCGGAATAGTGCCAGGATTCTGGTCCAGGACATAACTATAACCAGTTATAGCTGAAATATCGGTCGCACTCCAGATGAATGAAGGGTCGTCGTTCGCGTACCAGGTGGTCTGAACAGGATGGGTAAGTGAGTTCACTACCGGGGCTTCCGGTCCTGAGGCATCTATATTTATTCTGTAATGGGCGGTTTCTCCCCAGAGACCCGAGCCATTCTGTGCCTTTATATGGAAGTACCAGATCCCGTTTCCTACATCAGTGTAATCCTTAGAAGTGTTCGCCCCTTCTGAGGTATCGTCTGGAATAGTTGCAAGATTCTGGTCCAGCACATAACTATAGCCAGTTATCCCCGAAATATCGCTGGCTGTCCAATTGAATGAGGGGTCGTTGTTGCTATACCAGGTACCCTGGTTAGGATGGGTCGGTGAGTTAACAACTGGCGCTCCCGGTGCTGAAGTATCTATATTTATCCTGTAATGGGCAGTATCACCCCAGAGACCTACGCCATTCTGTGCCTTCACGTGAAAATACCAGGTCCCATCTGGTACATCAGTATAATCTTTAGAGGTAGCTGTCCCTTCTGAGGTGTCATCTGGAATAGTGCTAGGATTCTGGTCAAACTCATAACTATAGCCACTTATCCCTGAAATATCGCTCGCACTCCAATTGAACGAGGGGTCGTTGTTGGCATACCACTGGTTCTGGTTAGGATGAGTAGGTGAGTTAACAACCGGGGCTACCGGTGCTGTCTTATCAATTACCCATGTGTATGAAGGTGGTGTTGGGTCTTCATTACCTGCTTTATCTTTAGCCTTTACCTCAAATGTATGACTCCCTTCACTCAAACCTATATAACTCTTGGACGTAGATGTACCATACCCGGACCAACCCCCACCATCCAACCGATATGAAAACTCACATCCACTCTCATTAGCACTAAAGGTAAAAGTAGCCGATGTGTTATCCGTAGGATCGGGAGGATAAGAATCTATGCTCGTATCCGGTGCTGTAATATCAATTCTCCATGTATATGTTGCTGGTGTTGGATCTACACTACCAGCTCTATCTTTAGCCCTAACCTCAAATGTATGACTCCCTTCAATTAAATCTATGTAACTCTTGGATGTAGATGTACTATACTCGGACCAACCGCTACCATCCAACTGATATGAAAACTCACATCCATTCTTGTTTGCACTAAAGGTAAAAGTAGCCGATGTGCTATTCGTAGGATCTGGGGGATAAGAATCTATTCTCGTATCTACTGCGGGACCTATATTTATACCATGGAATCTCACTATGGAAGACCAGCTTCCTTGGGCCGTCCAGGCAATTGGAATGTAGTCTAAAGAGGTAGCGAGAGTTGTGGGGTATACATTAGTAGTTCCCTCGGCGGTAATAGTTGTCCAGCCTGCGTCCCAAGTACCACTCCACTTCTTATAGGCTATGTTCTGACCCCACGAGCGAGAATCCTGAGAAATAAAACACCAAAGCTCACTATTGCTCGCGGTCAAATTTGGATTCTGATCCAAAAACCATGATGAAAGTGTTTGCGCTGGTTGCCAGGTGCCATTATAATATGTATGGTCTATGGAACTTGATCCTCGCTTAAATACAATGTGGACATCATTTCCAACGATGGCGACAGAGAAGTCCACACTAAACCAATCGGGGCTAGCTGTAGGAATTATGGCAGGACTACTCCAGGAACTTCCCGTCCAGTAAGACCACTTGAAGTCAAGATCGCTGTCATCCTCATATATTAAGAAGGGATTGCCATTCCGGATAACAAGTACGGGATAATAATAAATCACCCCCGTTCCCCACTCTGAGAATACCACTGTTTCCGTCTTAGTTTGGAACTCATTTGTTGAGAATGTTGCCTTCACTTGGCGGGCTATAGAAGCTGAATCTGAGTAGGCATAAGCTACCCATATCTTTCCGCCACTCTCCCTTACGATGGACGGGTTGCCAGCAGCGTAATCCTCCTCCACTATCTTTCTCTCACCCTGTGTCCAGGTCTTGTCTGAAGCAGAATAAGTTAACTTTTTGAAATAGATGCGTTGGTCTTTCTGGTAAGCTACATAAATGTTGTCCTCCCCATCAGGACAAATGCTGAAATCGTAGCCAACACTCCCGCTACCACCACCTTCAATTATTGTGAAACCAGCTCCCCCGGCTAAGTTTGTCCATGTGTCTCCATAATCTGTAGACTTTTTGGCTCTAATTTCCCCGTCATAATATAGAACGGCAATTGTTCCATTACTGGCCATAACCATATGTCTATCCTTGGGATAACTGGTTGCATAGCTATTGCTGACGGTGTCGATATCGGCCGTTTTTGCCAGAGAGACAAGTCCAGCAATAAGTAGCAACGCAATAGACAGAGTCAAAAATTTCTTCACTATTTCTCTTTTCATGTTCATTAAAAACCTCCTTCGAGAGTAGAAAAAGGTGACAGGTACTTTTTTTCTAGAAAAGGTGACAGGTACCTTTTTTTCTGACGCCACCTAAAGGTCGCGGCTACCTTTTCGGCTACCATTGTTCCAAATTGCGAGAGCTGGCAGTGGCGGTTCCGTGCAAAATCGATATTCGCCAACATTGGGCAGGTCTCAAGATTCGGGATTGCGTACTAATCAGCGTATAGCACGCAACATACCACAGTTGATATCCGACATCCCAATAATAATTTCTTATAATCCCCATTTTCCTTTTCCTTTATTTCAATAAAAAACCAAGCTTATCCCCATTTAAGCTTTATGTTCCCCCATTAATACCGGTAGAACAGGGTAAGCTTGGTTAAACGTCTTTCTTGTAGGGGACGGACTCTGTGCCGTCCCTTGCAGGGTGGCCACGGAGTGCCACCCCTACATCGCCGTCCCTACTTTACCTGTCTTACTTTTACCCTTCATAAAGAAGTATATACCATTAATGTTATGGATGGGTTAAGAAAATGTTAATTTTTTGTTAATTTTTACGAGACGGGAAAAATTTACAATTTCCTTACAAAATGAAAAAATGGGGTCGGTTCTATTTTTGGCCCTATCATAACTCTGTTCAGCTATTTTAATGAATCAAAAATAGAGCTGACCCCATTTTTTTGTTAATTTTTGGCTATTCTATCTTTGCTCCTGTCATTGACAAAGAAGGGAGAAGAATACCTGTCTATTTCATTCTCCACTCTGAATGAGCTCTTCTCCTTTTGTTTTCATTTCTATCGCTGTCTCCTCCGCTAAGAATGACTCCAGCTTTATCTCCCCTTTATCTACCCACTTCTTATCATTCTTATATACAATAGTAAATTCATAAGTGTAGTATCCCCCCTTTACTGGCCTCCCCAGCTCATCGCAGACATCCCAGTTGATTATCTCTGCCGGCCTCGTATCACCGCTGAAACTCTTCACCAATTCTCCACTCTCATCCCTTATCTCCAGACTCCATTTCTTCACTGTAATTGATGGAATATCTGTGGAAAATTCCAGCTCATTACTTAATCCCTCCAGACCATAAACATTCTCCGCCTTCAATATCGGCTTCGCACTCGCCCTGTATATATTTCCCCAGCCAAAGGTTAAAGCAAATTTGTGTAGATTCCCCAGCTCATGGCTGTTAAATGCATAATCCAGAGAGAGAAACTTTATCTTCAACCCAATCCCACAGGTAAATGACTGTAGGTGGTTAAATCCTGCCCTCAAATCTACCCTCCTCAATGATGAACCCGCCTTCTCCCAGGGACAAACCTCTATCCCACCACAAAAGTATGCCTTCTCATCTACCAGTTTATTGATGTCTGCTGTCAAACTCAAACGCCCGGAGAATGCATTCATTGCTACACCACCTTTCAAGTTTACCTTATACACATCTGGCTCATCCCTCAGTGTCACATTCGGCTGAATAACATTTTGCAATGTTAGACCAATGTTCAACTCATCTATGGGCTCATATAGTATCCCTAAATCAACTCCCTGGCCATTCCCTGAATATCTCATCACTCGCTCATGTATCAGTTTCAAATTCGCCCCAACAGAGATATCCCTGTGAACCCTGTTGGCATAAGATATTATTATCGCATTCTTGAATATCGACTTATTCGTGCCAATCACTCCTAAACTTATGTCCACTTCTTCATATCCACCAGAATGTAATAGAACATCTGAAATGCCAATACTACCCATCCTCCTCAGAGGATGTACATAGGAGAGAAAATTATAACTCGTCCCTTCAAAGAATGGAGCATACATCGAAAGAAACTGGTGCTCCTCTATTTGCGTTAAGCACGCAGGATTCCAGTAGGGCGCACTGGCATCATCTGCTAAAGCTACATATGCCCCTCCCATGGCTAATGACCTCGCTCCTGCCCCATACTGTAGATAGTCATTGGCCATCCCGTAGTAACTATCTCCCCGGGCAAATTGCCAATGCATCCCCAGAATCAATACACAGATTAGAAATAGTCTAAATGCTTTCCTTTCCATTTTCTCTATATTCCCCCTTTATTTCATTGTACGCAGGGGACGGACTCTGTGCCGTCCACACTGGGTAGCCACAGAGTGCCACCCCTACAAGGCGACCACGGAGTGTCGCCCCTACACCACCCTTATTTAGCTACAGCTATCTTCCTCACCAGATGCCTCTTCTCTTTTTCAATCCACACCCGGCAGATATAACCTCCATTTGCTACCACTTTTCCCGAAAGGTTCCTGCCATCCCAGGGAACACTGTTGACTTTCCTGCCACCATTCTCTCCCGCTGCATAATTCTCTCGCCAGACTTCCTGGCCGAAGAGGTCGTAAATTGTGATTATTACATTGGAAGTCTCCTTGAGGTTATATTCTATCAGAGTTGGCTCTTTACCTGCCTTGAACGGATTCGGCCGATTGCTCACTCCCTCTGCTCCCTCGCTAAAGAAGGAGACATAAATTGGCTCACTTCGATTTACCTCTTCCTTATGACCGTACTTGTCTATTCCATAGTATTCTATGATATGGCCTCCTTTGGAAAGAGTAAACGGTTCAACATAGGTCTTCCAGTCCCCGCCATTATCCCTATAAAGAATAGTTTCTGCCACTATATCTGATGTAGAGATGACACTTATGAGTGTACTACCACTGAGATAGATTGACCCGCCGAGCTGGCTACAAATTCCTTCAAATATAATTACTGTCTCTGGTGCGCCAATAACTTCAATGTCACTGGTGCGACCAGTCTCAGATATAGGCTTATAGACTTCAACGTCAGAAGCTTCAATGTAGATTTCGTGGGCAAGGTTATAACTTTGTGATATGGTTACCGTTCCCCCTTTAGAATAGAAACTCTGCACCTTCAATTCTCCTTCGGCCGGCCTTCCGTCAAGACAGGAGCAAGCAACCAGTTTTACACTTCGGTCATATTTCGAGGGAGTTACTACATTCCCCGCACCCGTGTCAATCATCCTGACCGTAAGGGAAAATTCTTTACCAGCTTGAACCTTCTCGGGAGCGTCTAAGTCATAGCGAAGACCCAATGGCCGGATTTCTATGGGTTCTGTGTATGCTGGAGCACGGCCAAAACCGTCAGTAACCTTGAACCGAATTGTTCCCACTGTATCATAAGTGACCCAGATTTCTGCCCGGCCATTGTCCAGGGCTGATTCTCCTCCCATCTTTATCCATTTCCCTGGAGCATCTTTGCAGTCTACTGTGCAGGCACTCAAGTCGAACCAGTTGTTTGCCCCGGTTTTGGGAAGACCTGTCTCAGGGTCAACAAGTTCAACAATCAATCTAAATGAGTCTATCGTTCTTGCACCAGTTACAGTGCTTGTAATCTTGTAAATAGCCATTTCCAGGGGAATGGTAACTGATTGGGGCTCCAAGCCAGTTGGACTTTTAGCCTCTGCCTTGAGAGTGAAAGAGGCAGTTGCTTCATGAGGAGTAACGATGAATGTCGCCATGCCATGCGTAAGCGATGATTCCGCAGGATTGGAACTGAAGGAACTCTGAGAGGATAAATAGACCTTGCCTCCGGTGTAATCTACCAGATTCCAGTACTGGTCTACAACCTGAACCGTGACCGCAAAATCTATTTCCACTCCCTGAACCCGGATATTGCTACTATCCTTACCGGTCTCAATATAGGCTATCTCTCCTGGTCTCGGCTCCTCACCCGGTGCCAAAATCTGCAACTTCCTCACTTCTCCCGGAACAACCTTAAAAGGAAGGCTGGAATTGGCCTCTGCCGCCGGTACATAAGCCTGGGCATCAGAAGCTCTCAGGGAAATTATTTCTGCCTTTGTATACCACTGGTTGGTAATCTTCCATGTGCCTTTAAATAGGCCCACATTGGTGACATATAGGCGGCCTTCTCTTCCCGGCTCCGCACTGGATACGGGAACCAGACTGACCTGCCTGTCCCGGGTAGGCACTACATTGCCCGTCCCGGTGTCAATCAGACTTACGGTCATCTCAAATACTTTACCCACAGTGGCTCCCGAAGGCACCTGGACGTTATATCTAAGCCCCGTCTCTCTAACATCTATGGCGGAACTGTATACCGGCCCCCTGCCAAAAACGTCACTCACCGCAATAGAGATTACTTCAACTATCGGATAGCTCTGGGAAAAGGTGGCGACTCCGTTGGTTAATTTGAACTCTTTCACTCCCAGGCCGTTCGGGTCGGTGGTAGGAGAGTGGTCTGTCGCTAAACAGGGAGCCATCTGGAAATAATTGTTGGCGTCTGTGACCACCTGGTCACTCTCATTAACGAGTCTGACTGTCATAGAAAATACATTAGTAGAAAGTGTTCCAGCTCTACAGGACGTGGGCACTTCAACTACATATTTATAGCCTCTATCCACATGGATCCACACCGTATACTGGTCAACGAACGGAGGAGGCTCAAGACTTACGGCGGTAACATCTATATCTTGATTGTTTCCATCAAGCCATATCGCAAAGTTTACGATGCCTGCGGCAAAGGACTTAGGCGAAAATCTGGCATCCAGAGCCGTATCCGCAGCAGAAATAAGGTCGATACTCTCCCCATTTATGGTAGGCACTAAATTCCAGTATCGGTCAACTGCTCTTACTGTAAGGTCGAAACTCACTCCCGCTACTTGAGATTGAATAATCCCTATTTTTCCCAAATCGCTTCCCGGATCTGGTGTTTCACCAGGTGCAATTATTTGCAATTTGACAAAACTTCCTGGATTAACATCGATTCTGCTGCTATTATTGATTCCGGTTGCTATATCCGTAGCAATCAGCATTTGGCCTGTGGCGGCTGTCTTCAGCGTCGTCCAGAAAGTAGCCTCTCCATTACTCATTGTCCAGGGATTATTGGGGTCCACAGTCAAATAACGCTGTGTACTTATCTCTATCCGGGGCTCTGGGTCGGGAGGATGGACCCTGTTCCAGAATTGGTCAACAGCATATACCGTAGTCTGTATCGCAGGATTACCCACTGTGTAGGGAAACGGAGTACCGCTCTTGCCCTGGGCCACTATGTCGCCAGGCTTATGGGTTTCTCCGGGAAGGATAAGGACAAGCTTCGCATAAGGTCCCTGATTGACAAAGAATAGGTTACTTTCCCCTATTCTGGCTCCGTAAGTACAGGTAAGCTTTGCTCTGTCCGGATATGTTGCCTTGTAGATTGTTACATTCCGTATACATTGTCCGCTAGTAAACGGGGCAGTCGTAGGAACGAATGTGTTTGCACCAGTATTTGAAGACAGGGTAGCAGTGCTATTGAAGTTTTGCACCCTATTATTGTATTTATCTTGAGCAGTAATGGTAACATTGAAAATAGTATCGCCCGCAGTACAGTCTGGAATAGTGCTGAATGTAAAGTGGTCAAGCGAACCATGGGTGACCGGGATGTTAACCTGGGCAGTCTTACTACCGTCAGTTACAGTTACCCATTGCGGAGAAGCAAGCGTTATTAGAGTGGCAGTGAAGTCTTTTATTCTGGCTCCCATAGCTACGGCACTACCCTGAGTCAATCCTGCAAAACGAACGTCAGGGTGAGAATCTCCTGAATTGAAATATATTGTAGCGGGGAAACCACTAACTATAGGATTCCAATACTGATCTGTGGCAGCTACAGTTACGGTAAACTGGACACCAGCAACCCGGGTAGTCGGGGAGCCGCTCTTTCCATCGGCGTCAAATGTGCCTGGGTCAATTCGCTCGCCAGGAGCAGAAATCACCAGGCGGTCGTAAGGTCCGGGATTAACAGTAATCGGGGTGGAAGTAGCTACCCTACCTCCTCCGCTGACGGTTATGGTCTGAGGCTCATTCGTTCGCGTAGAAACTTCATAAGCAGTTCTAAAGGTCACCTGGCACTGGCCAACGCCATCAGCTGCCAGGGTAAACGGAAGCGTCGGCGGAACTATATACCCCGTAGCTGAACTTATATTGCTAATCTCCACGGGAGTTGCCTTCCTATTCCAATAATCATCACAGGCTATAATAGTAACAGTAGTTGACCCTCCAGCATTAATTGCGTATGGTGCGCCAGCCTTTCCATCCTCCAGTCCCGGGGTATGGGTTTCTCCATCCAGAAGCACCAGCAATTGGTTAAAGTCTCCAGCAAGAACGAGAAACTCGTTACTTTGTACGGAATGGATACCGTCGTCAACAATAATTTTTACATTTGACCCCTGCTTCGTTACCTGAACCCAGGCACTTCCCCTTCCATCAGTAAATTGTATAGTATCCGGCATGGCGTACTCGGCACCCATAGTGCAGCTAAGCTGCGCTTCCTGGTCATAATTTGCCACATTGTCATCTGCGTCATAGGCCGTAACGTTGATTTGGAAAGCATCTGTGGTATACTGGGGACTCGCTATGTTACTATTGAACTGAAAATAGGAAATGTCGTTAGGTTCTACCGGGATGTCCGTGCTTACGCTCTCCTTGCCCTCACACCCGGTTATCTTTAACCATTGCGTTCCCAGTCCAACTGTGTGAAAGGTGACGGCGAAAGTTTCCGGATTGGTAGTCATTATGGGCGAGGAAGGAAGATCTGCTCTTAGGTCGCTGGAACTGAAGGTAATAGGAACGCTCGCAAATATGGGATTCCAGTACTCATCAGTTGTATAGACTCTTACATTAAAAGACTCACCCGCAGTCTGGGTCTCTGGCATACCCTGCTTTCCTGAGCCAACCTGCCTGCCTGGCGTGTGCACCTCCCCAGGAACAAGCAAGAGTATCTTGGCATAAATATTTGGGTTGACAAAAAAGTCAAAACTTTCTCCCTCTGCATAATAACCACCGTGCATAACCGTATTCTCACATTTGATTTTGACCAAGCGGGATACTGGATGGGAACCATAGATTGTGACCGGAACAGTAGCCAAGCCGCCGATAAACGAGGTTCCGGGTATTGTGGAGGGAGTCATATCTGGGCTGTATGTATAATCTGGCGGTATCGCAGCCCAGATGAATATATCGTCATTAAAAGTTTTCACTATATTGTTGTTGGTATCCTTGGCATATATGGTAATATTAAAGGAAACCCCTGCGGTTTGTATGCCAGGGGAAAAAATATCAAAATGGTCAACAAAATCGTGTACTTTGAAATCGAGATATCCTTCAATAATGCCGGCCCAGTAGGCTGGATTCTGCAAAGCGATGATTCTTTTATAGTCCCCGACGGTATTTAGAATTACTTGGAAAATCCTGTCACCTCCCCCGTCCAACCTTACTTGGTAATCCAGCATTGAAACCCACTGGCCCAAACTATTCTTAACTTGTGCAGCGGAATCGGTGGACCAGAGAATAATATCGGCAAATTGAGCATAGTCCCAGCCCGACGTAGCCGGGGTGATTTGGTTGCCAAATTCATTACAGGCTATTACCCTAATCTCAAATTGAACTCCCTTGGTCACATCTGTGCTGCCCAGGACAGGGTAGGTCTCCACTTTGAGCATCGCATATTGATCAGCAAAAGAAAGGCCCGGCAAAATAAGTAATACCAGGGCTGATGAAAAACATAACAATAATGTTTTCCTAAGAAACCTATTCATGCATATCCATCCATCTCACCAGGAGCGGTTCCTCCATTTCCTGTCTCTCTTCTATTTAGAGTATATCCCAGCGATGTTATGTTTATGTTAAGGAATTGTTAATTTTTTGTTAATTTTTACGAGACGGAAAAAATTTACAAAATTTTTACAATTTTCTTACATATTTGTAACATCGGCAATATATAATAGTATCGAAATAAGAATAAAGCGAGGAAAAAGCCTTGCCTGTTGGGCTCAAATACCAGAAACGGGGAGAAGTTCCGTTCAACAGGCACTTCTCCCTTTTTATTCCTTATAACAACAGTTGGTCACCCTTTAGGGTGAGGGAAATCGGCACCGTAAACGGTGCCCGACCATACCCTGCTTTCGCAGGGACTCCAGAGGTTGAGGAATAAAATGGATAAACTTTCAAAAATTGCTGAAACCTTGCTTTGGCAAGGACTCCAGAAGGCTTTAATCATATTATTGGTAATCACATTTGCCCTCGGAGCCTGGGGCGCAAAAATTGCCCAATTGGAAGAGATAACGATTGAAGAGATCGCTGCAAAGACAAGGGTAGTGCTGATTAATACCGAACTGGTAGACTATACTTGCTTCATTCTGGACTCGCCCCCCAGGCTAATAATAAACTTTGTTGATGATGACCTCTACAGCAAGAAAAATAAAAGAATAATGGTAAATAAGGGCCTGGTGGAAGAAATTCGTTGTAATTATAAACAGAGGGAAGGAGTAGACACTCCCTACCTCGATTACCTTGTTCTGCAACTCACCAAGCCGTCCTCGTTCCAGGCAGAGAGAAAAGAGAAGTCAATAGTTATAGATTTAAAACCTTTGATTTCATCCACTGGCGCTGATGTGGCAGAAGCAAAATCTCCGATTTCATCAAGGCGAGAAGAAAAGAGGATAGGAGACCTCAAAGACTGTTTGAGAATCGCTATAGATAACTCTAAAGCTGTTAAGATTGCCCAGGAGGAGGTTAGGTTTGCCGAGCTAAAGGTTCGCGAGGCAACCAGGGCACTCTTCCCTTCTGTCATAGCGAAAATGGACAGAACTGACGGCACCATAAAGGTATTGGAGGAAGACGGGGTTGATGCGGGATTTAGAGAGACAGAGTTTGGCTTACAGATCGGGCAGTCGCTCTACCAAGGAGGGAAACTGAAATCTACTCTTGGACAGGCAAATGCGAGGTTAGAGGTAGCCAGAGAGAAATATGAGAAGACTAAGCAGGATTTGATTTTCGATGTAAAAAAGGCTTACTACAACCTGGTGAGTTCCCGGGCAAATCTTAACGAACGGGAGAAACTCCAAGGGGAAGCAGAATCAATCCTGGAAGAGGTCAGGAAGAAACACAGGTTGAATCTGGTAACCAATGAGGAATTTTTGAATGTTCATTCGCAATATAATCAAATCTGCTATGATAAAATTTCTGAAGAAAAAGACTACTCGCTGGCTCTTTTGAGTCTCCAGCAGTTACTCAATGTCGAAAAACTCGTTTCTGTGGAAGCTGATACTCATCTCGATTTCCAGGAATTGGCCATCTCATTGGACCGTTGCCTGGAATTGGCAAAGGAGCATAACATAGACCTCACCGTAAGTAAGCTTTCTGTCAAATTCGCTGAGTTGGGAAAGAATATTGCCAGAAGCGACCAGAAATTAAAAATTGACCTGAGTGGATTCTATGGTAGAGGCGGCGGCGCCTATAAAACGGAGGAACTCAAAATTTCTGATTCCTGGTATGCAGGAATTAAAGTTAGCAAGAGCCTGGGAGGAAGCACGATAAGTTCCGCCTACACTTCTGACCAGACCAATCCAAAATTGGGACAGTCGTCAAGAACCGAGTCCAACACGGGCTCTGTAAGTCTTTCTTTCTTCGACAATCTTAAGAATATTTCGGAAGAGAAAGAAGCCGACATTGAGTATGAAAAGGCTGTCAACGAAGCCAAAGAGGCGGAAAATAGAATGGAATCCGACGTAAGGGAAGCCTATTTTAATTACCAAAGGTCTCTAATCCAGCTTGAAGCTATTTCCAAAGAGATTGAATTCCGCAAGGAGCAGGAGAAGATTGCCAGAGAGAAAGGTAAAATGAATCTCGCTCCCAGTTCGGAAGTTTTAGGAGCAGAAATAAACCTGACCAGTGCTCGCACATCATACAACCAAGCGCTCGCGTATTACCATATTGCTCTGGCCAGTCTAAACAAGACAATGGGAATTGAAAAGTATGAGTGAGGTGAAATGATGGCATCCTACAAATGGGTTAAAAGAAACAAGCTCATTTTCATAGTTCTGGTTCTTGCAGTAGCCGGAATCCTTATGGCAGTGACCTCCAGGCTCGACAAGCGTCTATTCACTAAAAGAAAAGTCGCTCCGTTAATAAGGCCTGGAAGGAAGACAGAAGAAATCCGAAAGAAAGGCCAGAAGGATACCCAATTAATGGAAGAGGAAGTTCCGGTCAATGTCTTCAGAGTAGCCAGGGGAACATTCCAGGACACCCTCTCTGCAATGGGCACCATAAAAGGAGGGTCTGAGATAGAGCTCAGATTTCAGGTCGCGGGGATGATTGAATCCTTCAATTTTCGTGAAGGGGATAAGGTAAGAAAGGGAGAAATCATAGCCAGGCTGGATCAGAGTGACGCTCTCCTGAAATTGAAACAGGCGCAGATTGAATTGGAAGAATACGAAAAGCTCTATTCCATTGGAGCCATCGTAAAGTCGAAATTGGAACAGGCAAGGCTGGCTGCCAGACTTGCCTCGTCAGAATTTGAGAAGACTTATCTCCGCGCTCCTAAGGGTGGAATAATTGGCGATAAGACCGTTGAGGTTGGAGAGTTCATTACACCCAATGTGAAGATAGCCACACTTGTTAATCTGGAAAATGTTGTTGTAGAACTGGGGATTATTGAGAAAGAGATAGACCGGGTTTTCTTAGGGCAGAACGTCACAGTCAATGTGGACACGTATCCAGGCATAGACTTTACTGGCACGGTACGCAATATCTCACCTCTAATAGCAGGAAAAAGTAAGACCTTGACCGTTAAGGCTAATCTGGATAATCCTGGCGGGCTACTACTTCCGGGAATGTTTGCCCGTGTTAGAATCTCCATATTCGAAAAAGATAATGCCCTTATCATTCCCAGCGATAGCCTGGACCAGTCAACCGGAGACTTCAGGGTGTTTGTTGTGGGAGATGACAATGTTGCTTACGCTCAAAGAGTAGAGGTGGCATATCTGTCTTCAGATTACGCTCAAATTGCTGAGGGCGTGGATGAAGGCGAACTGGTGGTGGTGGAAAAGCCCGAAAGCTTGGCCGATGGAAAAAAAGTAAAAATTATTGAAGTAAAACAATACGGAGAAGCCGAAGAAGAGTTACCTACGGTCAGTGAAGAAGGTGAAGAGTAAATGAGACTATCAAGGTTTTCTATTCGTAAACCAGTAACCACAACAATGATTTTCTTGGCAGTGATACTTTTCGGTTTTATCTCCTGGAAAAGGCTGCCCCAGGAATTATTTCCTGCTATAGCTTATCCTCAAATGACTATAGTCACCCTCTATGGAAATGCAGCTCCGGAAGAGATTGAAACCCTAATTACTAAACCGATTGAGGAAGCCATTGGAACAGTTAAAAACTTGGAGAGGATAAAATCGATTTCCCGGGAAGGCGTATCAATGGTTACTGCTGAATTCGACTGGGGAACGAATATGGGATTCGCCCATCTGGAGTTACGGGAGAAAATAGACCCAGTAAAAGAACTACTACCCTTAGAAGCAGAAGACCCCACGATAATGCCTGTCAATCCCTTCTCCCGTCCGATTATGATTTTGAGCATAACGGGCAATGAGACGCCCCAGGAACTCCTAAAAATAACCCGTCGAATCAAAGACAAAATCGAGAAAGTTACAGGAGTCGCCTCGGCAACCATAAGTGGAGGGAAGGAGAGGGAAATACTGGTTGAGGTTGACCAGGGAAGACTCCAGGCTTCTAAAGTATCTATTCTATCTCTCGTGGAGGCTTTAAAGAACTCAAATCTAAACTATCCTGCAGGGACAACCAAAGGTAAACTTTATGAGTATCTCATCAGAACTATGGGCGAATTTAAAACTGTACCTGAAATAAAAGATACGGTAGTTGAGGTGGATATTCTCAATCCCTCGCAGCGAGTTGAGCAATTGACCGAAGAGGATGAATCAAAGGTGCACGAGGACAAGCGGCTCATTCTCCTTTCAGATTTGGCTACTGTCAAAGATACGCTCAAGGAGGATAGTAGCTTTTCCCGCCACAACGGGAAGGATAATATTTCTTTAGCTATCCAGAAGCAAGCCGAAGCCAATACTATTCAAACCGTTAAAGGAATTCGCACGGCTTTAGAAGAGCTAAAACTTTCATTGCCCAGAGGAACTAATCTGGATGTCATATACGACGAGTCGATTTTCATTGAGAAATCTATTAAGGGAGTCACGGATGCTGCCATCCAAGGAGGCGTGCTGGCCTTCTTAGTACTTTACTTATTTCTAAGGAGTCTAAAGGTTTCAACAATTATCTGTACATCTATTCCGATCTCGATTATGGCTACTTTCAGTTTAATGTATTTCAAGGGAATCTCCATTAACATGATGTCTTTAGGAGGACTTGCTCTGGGAGTAGGAATGCTAGTGGATAACGCCATTGTTGTAATTGAAAACATATTCCGCCACAACCAACTTGGCCTCCCTCGAAAAGAAGCTGCGGTTAAAGGTGCGGAAGAAGTAAATGAAGCTATCACCTCATCAACACTAACTACCATAGCGGTGTTCCTACCTATGTTGTTTGTTGTGGGAATAGCCGGTCAGCTATTCAAGGATTTGCTCTTTACTATAACCTTCTCTTTGATAGCATCTCTCTTGGTAGCTATGACTTTGGTGCCTCTCCTAGCCGCAGGTAAAAAAGGGGACAGGCTACTTTTTAACAACGGAGACAATCCCAAAAAAGAAAAAGGGGACAGTCCCTTTTTTCTCAGTCCCCTAAAGAAGACCAAAATTATGGATGTCTATTCCAAATTGCTTTCCAGCTGCTTAGCACACAAGCTTCTCACTACAATAGTTGTCCTGTCTCTATTTGCTTTTAGTCTCTTCTTCCTCTTGACTACCGATAGAGAATTTATGCCCAAAATAGACCAGGGTGAATTCATCATAAAGGTGAATATGCCCATGGGCGCGGCGTTACAGGCTACCGATTCGGTGACAAAAAAGATAGAAGAGTTACTGCGCGAGATTCCAGAAGTTATGGATATTACAGCCACTGTCGGCTCCTCTTCGGAAAATGTCCTGGAAATGTTGGGTTCTCATCAGGCCCAGCTAGTAGTGAAACTCTGGAGGGGAAAATTGCCAAAAACTACAAAAGATAGTTCAAAATCGAAAACTCGGAAGGCCCGTTCGGGCGCTGAGCTATTTCAGCAACTAAAATCTTGGAAATGGAAAACGAAGGCTCGTTCGAGTGCTGAGGTCATCCAGGATTTAAAATTGTTACTCCGAGACGAGAAGATGACTGCTATGGCTGAGATTGAATATATTCTGGAGGAGAGCGCCATCAAGTCTACCCTAGAAGTTGCGGCACCAGTAGTACTGGAAATAAAGGGACCGAGACTGGATGTGCTCAAGAAAATATCTGAGGAAGTAGCTCAAGAAATCGAATCTATTCCAGGAATCTACGGAGTAAGGAGTAGCCTGGCACTGCCTTCCCCGGAGACAAAAGTCCAGGTGGATAAGGATAGAGCCGCTGCTTATAACCTTTCTGTAACCGATATAGCCCGAACCGCGCTTATTGCTATCAGAGGCTATGTATCAACTAAATTCAAAGAAGAAGGCCGGGAAATAGATGTCACAGTAAGACTTAGACCGGAAGACAGGGCAGATGTATCCAGGCTGAGGGCTCTGACAGTCCATTCAGACAAGGATATAGAAGTTCCCCTGGCGGAAGTTGCTACTCTCACTACTGGAAAGGGCCCAAGCGAAATAAAACGGCTGGACCAGGAGAGGGCTGTCCTGGTCACAGCCAATATTTTCAAGAGAAGTTTGAACGAGACAATAAAGGACGTTAACGAGAAACTGAAAAAATACCAAAATATTTCCGACTACTCGGTAATCTTGAGCGGAGAAACACAAAAGATAAGTGAGTCCTTTAAAAGCTTAAGATTTGCCCTGATACTTGCCGTACTCCTCGTTTATATGATTATGGCTGCACAGTTTGAATCATTATGGCAGCCTTTCATAATTATGTTTACAGTTCCTTTCTCCTTAATTGGGGTGGCTTTAGCTCTACTTGTAACACACACCTCATTGAACGCCATAGTATTGATGGGAGTTATTATGTTGGGCGGAATTGTGGTCAATAACGCCATCGTTTTAATTGACTATATCAACACAGTTAGAAGAGAAGGAATCGAGATTGAGGAAGCAGTTAGAAGGGCAGGCATGACAAGGCTAAGACCCATCTTGATGACCACACTTACCACTGTTTTAGGACTGCTCCCCCTGGCTTTGGGCTTTGGCGAAGGAGTCGAGTTAAGTGCTCCTCTGGCAATTACAGTGATAGGAGGACTTTCATCAGCCACTTTCCTTACTCTAGTGGTCATACCCTATTGTTACTTAGCAGGTGAAAAAGTTTTTGAAAGAAGAAAGACAGCACCATAAATAGTGCCCCACCACGCGTAGGGGCGACCGAAATTTATCCCGAAGTAAAAAAGGGGTCTAAAAAAGGGGTCAGAGTGATTTTCTCTCCGTGGCCCCTGGTAGGGATGAGTGGCGAAAAGTTGGCATAAACTGCGTCTGTCCCCGCGGAAGCAAAGCGTACGCCTTGCTGCGGCATCTGTAAAAATGGTCGCTGTCCCTATTTCCTAGAGGAGGCTAAAAATGTGGAATAGAAAGATGAAGATGTTCTGGCTGAACCACTGGGTTAAGGTGCTTATAATTTTTGGCGGTGTGACTTTGGTCATTCTGGCCATTGTAGGGCTACTCTCATTGGAATCCTACTATCTCCATATGACTCTCGCCCAGTTACCTCTTACCCTACTTATGGGTGCCGTTCATGCCTTGATTTTTGCCTATATAATAATCAGCATGCAGACTGGCACGCTCCTTAAGTTGAAGAAAACTCCTATCAAGAGCGAAAATGTAGACGTTACATTTAATGATGTAAAGGGTATTGATGAAGCCAAAAAAGAGGCATTGGAGGTCGTTGAACTAATCAAGGACAGGACGCGCATTAAGAAAATCGGAGGGAAAATAATAAGAGGACTTTTGATGGTTGGCCCTCCGGGGTGCGGAAAGACACTTCTGGCTAAAGCGATAGCTAAAGAGTCAGGCATACCTTTTCTCTCCATGGCAGCAAGTGAATTTGTGGAAATATTTGTGGGAATGGGAGCTTCCCGAGTGAGAAAACTTTTCAAAAAGGCAAGGCAACTCGCCTATGGTTATGGAGCCTGTATAGTCTTTATTGATGAAATTGACGCTATTGGCCGAGGCAGAACTTTCAGCTTTTTGGGAGGGGAAGAGACCAATACCACTCAAAATCAGCTCCTGGTGGAAATGGATGGTTTGAAGGAAAGGGAAGAAAATGTGATTGTCATTGGAGCAACAAACGCGCCTGAAAACATCTTAGATAAGGCGTTACTTAGACCGGGCAGGTTCGACCGGAAGATATATATTGATAGGCCCGGCCTGGAAGGAAGGGAAGAGCTCTTTCGTCACTATTTAGGAAAAGTCAGACACGACCGTTCCATAGATATACCCCGTTTAGCTAGGAACACAGTGTACAAGAGCGCAGCAGACATTGAGAACATAGTCAAAGAGGCAGCTCTAATAGCCACCCGGAAAGCGAAGGAGAGTGTAGAGTGGGAAGACCTCTCTGAAGCAATGGATAGAATTGACATGGGCATTAAGCACAAGAGGAAACTGAGCCAGAGAGAGAGGGAAATGACAGCATACCACGAAACTGGCCACTTGATAGTGCTATACATTTTACATCCGACTGACGACGTGTTTAAAGCCTCTATTGCTTCCCGGGGAGGGGCTCTGGGAGCTGTGCTCCAACAGCCCAGAGAGGAACTGTTAACTACCAGTAAGGAGCAGGGGTTAGCAAATATAAAGGTATGCCTGGGTGGATATGTTGCTGAAAGCTTGAAGTTCGGCACTACCACCACAGGAGTTGCTGACGACCTCCAGAAAGCGACTGCCTATGCGCACGCCATGGTTTGGAAATTCGGTATGGGAAATAACGGCTATTTAGGAGACTATTCTATCATTCCCGAGTCACAGATTTCCAATGAACTTAAAGAAAAGCTGAACCAGGAAACGCAAGAGATACTCCAGAAATGTTATCAGGAAGTGGAGAGTCTCCTGAAAAAAGAATGTACAATAATGGAGCGGTTCGTTTCGGAACTCCTGGAAAAAGAAGAGCTGGAATACGATGAAATAGAAGCCATCTTTGCCGAGTATGGAAAAAATAGCCAGAAGGGAAAACAGGAAGCCACTATAACAGAGGTAGTGTAGGGCTACATTACTTCCTCTCTCGAAAAGAGGAATTGGACATGGAGAAGGTATTTCCATTTTTAGTACTCCTTATGTTTATTAGTTCTGGATGCAAGCCGACTTATCCGAGGACAAAAGTTTCCGATTCCATAATAAAGCTGTGCAGGGATGAGTATAATACGGAGGTAAAGGTAAAGACGGAGGGCAAGACGCTGGGGGTCTATATGCCTATTGATAACTTATTAGATAGTTCGCTCCAGCCCTCAGAGGAATCGTTCGAAAAACTGGGTAATGTACTGCATGTTCTATCGAGAGTTGTGCTTTCTACAGACGCAGATTTAGAATTCATCATCTTGGTGGCAAGGGATTCTAAAATCTCTGGGCTTGAGTTAGTTCTTACCAGATATGTAGAGGACATCAAGAGATTTATGGTAGAAGATATTTCTCGAGGAGAGTATATCAAGAGGATGCTCTTGGAAACGAGACTTGACCCTGCAGATCTTCTTTCCAATTTAGTACCTAAGGAGAAGAAAGAACAATTGGAAAGCGACGAGTTCTCAATTGAAGAAGTTCATCTGCCACAGTTTTTAGCTAAACAGATTTCGCGGAGAATAGAGGATAAATTTAAGGAAGATAAACACCTGAAAGAAAACTTTAAAGTCACAGCTGTAAATGGCGAGTTCATCCCCAAAGTTCCCGATTTGGAAAGAGGTATTTTCAAATTTACATTGGACATAATTAAGAAGAGAGAAATCGGCACTCCTCTACCAGAGCGAATCGGCCCTCCACCTGCCGACGCCTTTTCTCTTGTCTGGAGAGGAGTCCAGAATGCTCTGGCAAACCTGAAGGAAAGAAGTCAGAAAAAGTTTGAGAATGAGGATATCTTACCCATTTCTATGGAAACTGTAACCAAGTTGCTCCGCAGATACAATTTTAAAGATTTTGGAGAAATTGAGATTTTAGACAATAACACCGGCAAAGCTTTAACCATCGATAACAAAACAATCTACTGATTAGAAAGGAGTAGCTAAGCAGACCTTCACAATTATGACGCGGAACTTCGTTCCGCTACTCCATATAACGATTGGAGTAGCGAAGCACAGCGTCGCAATTATGACGCAGAGCTTCGCTCTGCTACTTCAATTAGGTGCCTGAGCGGTTGGGAGAGAAAAGACGATGGGACTATCTGAATTTGCTGTAAAAAGGCCAATAGCCATATTTATGGTTTTTCTGGGGCTCATCGTAATAGGGTGTATTTCATTAACCCGTCTATCAGTTGAGCTTATGCCAAACGCAAGCTACGGAATTGTCACCATCAAAATAGACGTACGTGGCGGAATGCCTCCTGAAGATATAGAGTCTCTGGTCACCCGACCTGTGGAAGAGGCAGTGAGTGCTGTTAAGCACTTAGAACATATTATCTCCACTTCCAAAAAAGAATCCTCGACCGTGACCCTCACTTTTGAACCGGGCACCAATATGAAATTTGCCGCTTTAGAAGTCCGTGAAAAGATAGGACAAATAAAGAACAAATTGCCCCAAGAGATTGAGAAGCCAGTAATTGAACGCTACGAAGAATCGGACTTCCCGATTATGATTCTGGCTCTGACAGGAACCGGGTACACCCCGGAGATGCTGCGCAAAATAGCAGAAGAAAGAATGAAGGAACAGCTCTCTAGAATCAACGGTGTAGCAAATGTAGAAGTCCGAGGGGGCAGAGAGCGTAAGATTCTGGTCGAAATTGACCAGACTCGCCTGCAAGCTTATAACTTGCCAATAAAGAAAGTCATAGGAATTCTAAATCTCAGTAATCTCAACCTTCTGACAGGAAGCGTAGATAAGAGAAAATATAGATATCTGGTTAGAACTATGGGAGAATTTAAGAATGTGGAAGAGATAAAGAAGTTAGGAATAATAGTTACTCCCACAGGTTCCATAATCCGACTGGAAGATATCGCTGATGTAAAAGATTCCTATCTTGAACCCGAAGCTTACGCTCGATTAAATACCCGTCCGGTAACAGCACTATATGTTCACAAAGAATCAACAGCCAATACTGTGCGGGTAAGTGAAGCGATTAAGAAGGAGTTGGAAGAGATTAAACCTGGCCTGCCCAGCGAAGTAAATATTGTTACTGTATCAGACCAGGCAGTATTCATAAAGCAATCCATAAGAACTGTCTGGGGTTCTCTTCTTCTCGGTGCTTTCTTGTCAGGAGCAATCCTATTTCTTTTCCTTAAGGATATAAGACATATATTTATTATTGTTGTAGTAATTCCCATTTCAGTAATGGTCGCCTTTAGCTTAATGTACTTTCAGAAGATAACTCTAAATGTTATGACCCTTAGCGGACTTGCCTTGGGAATTGGCATGCTCGTTGATAATTCGATTGTGGTCCTGGAGAATATTTTTAAGCATAAGGTTAAACTGGTGAGAATAAACCATGAATCAGGCCAAGAAGAAATTGCTTCCCAGGCGAGCCAAAAAGAAGTTTGCATTAATGCCAGCCAGGAAGTTATTCTACCAATCGTGGCAGGAACTATCACCACATTGGTTGTGTTCCTGCCCATTGTTTTTATGAACAAGCAAGTGGGGATACTCTATAGCGGATTGGCGTTAACCGTAACATTTTCTCTGATAGCTTCTCTATTTGTTGCCGTCACCATAGTTCCTCTTCTCTCTTCCAGAATTCCTCTGGTCGGCATTAGAAAATGGTCCCTCCCCAACGGAGGCCTCCGTAAGATTTTCAAACTTTTACGGCGCGGCGATGACAAGGAAAATTACGGACAAGATGAAGAAGGGTCTAAAACTCCGTCTGAATTTTCTAACTACCTCTACGGAGAAAGCAAAGAAGAACTCAGACCGGAAGAGAACCCTCCATCTTCCGGAAGCAGGAAGACAAAATTTGCCTTGAAATTTCCAAACTTACATAACCTTTATAGAAAGAGTCTCGTCTTTGCCCTTCGCAAGCGATATATTGCCATCGTGAGTCTAATAGTTCTCTTTCTCCTTTCACTCCTGATATACAGGAATTTCTTAGAAAAGGACTATATGGGGACCACTGAACAGAGCGAGTTCACCATCTTTGTAGAACTCCCTTCGGGAGCCAAACTGGAAATCTCCGACCAGGTGGTCAGTGAAGTAGAAAGCCAGCTCACCACTATCCCTGAAATTAAAGCCGTAACTAAAACTGTTACAGCGAGAGTTGAAGGCTGGTCCTCCAAGGTCTATGTTACACTCGTGCCTCGCTCAGAAAGGGCGCGCACAGTGCAAGAAGTCATAGATTCATTGCGTCCCAAGTTAAAGAAGATAGGTGAAATTTACGATACATTTATCTATTTCTCAGAACCCCAGTCAGCGACTGAGGTTTTCCTTGATGTTTATGGTCACGATTATGATGTTCTGAGGGATTTAGCCATCTCACTGGCAAAGAGTATGGGAACTGTAGCCGGGCTGGCAGACGTGAAGTTAAGGTACAAACCGGGAAGGCCAGAAATGAGATTTAATGTGGATAAACAGAGGGCTGCCTACTTCGGCTTAAGTGTTAAGGACATAGCCGAAATAACTCATGCCCAGCTGAGAGGTCTTAGGGCTACCTATTTCCAAGATAAAGCCCGTCAAATAGAGACCATCGCCAGATTGGATGAGAGACACAGAAGGAATTTTGAGGACCTAAAGAAACTCACTATGGACACTCCTTCAGGAGCCCAGATATATTTAGAACAGGTGGCAGATTTCAATTTTGCCCTCTCGCCAAGTGAAATATGGCGAAAGGATAAAAGCCGCATGATTCAGGTCAGCGCCCTCAGGGGAAGACTGGCATTGGGGACTGCTGTGGAGAAGATAAAGAAGAGTATAGCCCAGATAAGACCACCCAAGGACTACTACTTTGAGTTTGGAGGGGACTACCAGGAAATGATTCAAAACGAGAAAGAATTTAAGTTCGCACTCTGGGTTATGGTGTTTCTCGTGTTTGTAGTACTTGCCTGTCTGTTTGAATCCTACTCTCAACCCATTATCATTATGCTAACCGTTCCCATGGGGGCCATCGGGGCTATACTATCCCTATTTTTAACACATAAGCCGGTCACTATGGGTGTGTTCATTGGACTAATTATACTGGGTGGGATAGTAGTCAATAACGCAATTCTCTTAATTGACCGCATAAATCATCTTAGAAGTAAAAAAGAAGGTTCTCTTCTTGGAACCAATTTGAATGGAGAAGAACTTCAAAGGGAAGGGTGTTTAAAGGCTGTAATCAAAGCAGGTGAGGATAGAATGAGGCCAATTCTTATGACTACCCTCACTACCATCCTCGGTCTAGTTCCCATGGCATTGGATAGAAGCGAGGGTTCCGCCCTCTGGTCTCCTTTGGCAATTACCCTCATCGGAGGATTGACGATTTCTACAATCCTTACTCTATTTATCGTACCTGCCTTTTATATGATATTTGAAGATATAAAGATAGTAATCCGACTTACGCATGGGTCTTGAGAATTTCTGGCAGGTAAGCGCTAAGACTACTTTCTTTCCAAAAGTTCGCTTGTCCTTCGTGTATTCTCCTCAATATCTAAGATTAAGTGTAATACTTCAGCAATAGTGTAAAAGAGGAGAAAATAGATAATACCCAATGCCAGTGCGAGAAGACTGGTTACCCTCGGTGTCTCGGGCCCGCCTCCAGCAATAAGGATAATCAGGAAAAATATAATACCCAGCCCGCCAGCTACGTAAGCCAGAATCTTAAAAGTCTTCCGCAATAGCCCCACGGCTTTGTACTTTTCTTCCAATCAACTCACCTCCTTTCGCTTCGCTTCACTCGGTGACCTGTTCCGATTCACTAATCGGAACGTCGCTGACCCGTTCCTCCTTATTCGTCGGAACAGCGACCCTCCTTTCGCTTCGCTACTCCTCTGTCACCCTAAACCTGAATAATGCGTGAAAATACTATCTTTAAAAGATGCGCCCGTCGGTAATATATTATAAGATATTTGTAAGCTTTGACAAATTTTTAAAATTCTTTCATGTGTTCAATTTCTTTTTCGGTC
>Ga0315312_1000717_pt1 | contig 33206 bp, 30 predicted proteins | sample TDP7_MG_FD_203629 | JGI IMG/M metagenome (GOLD analysis project Ga0315312, IMG submission 203629) | Freshwater sediment microbial communities from Lake Towuti, South Sulawesi, Indonesia - TDP7 | ecosystem: Environmental > Aquatic > Freshwater > Lake > Sediment | place: Indonesia: South Sulawesi... | reverse complement strand
GGACATTGTAGATATTCCTTTCGCTTCAGTTTCAAGCGAAGGATGAAGAAAGTGCCCGAATAAAGAGTTGTAAGAGGATTTGAAGACGGATTCTGCTGAAATAAACCCAACTGATACAGAAAAGTATGGTCATACTTTTTCTTTGTTATATGGGGTAAAGACTTCTTTCGAAGCCTAAAGTAGTCAAAGAACTGAGCAACGGAAAGATGGTGATTAGAAAAGCCTTGGAAGCTTGGAAAAGCCTCTTTTCTGTGATCCCAAATCAAGCTGAAAAGTTTCTTCTTCTCAACTCAACTGCCGGATTGTCCGAATATAAATGACAACGCCAGCCACAGAAAACCCAGAATCACTATTGCATGTAAGAGCCATTTCAATTCCCTTGATTCCCATATTCGCGTCTTGGTCCAAATCTTCACCCCATCTACGACTGGTGAAATGAGCCAAAGCTGTGAAAGCCAACCTTCGCCTGAACGATATGCCACGAAATCAGTAAATCTTGCTGCAATAACCAATACTCCGTCACCAAAATATGGCTTGACAAGTTGTGGAATGTATAGTGTCACGAAAGCCGATAATAATACTAAGAAAGCCATGGTTGCCCTGTTCCAGACCGAGCTCTCCCTAGTTCGCTCGGCAATATACAGACTGAACAGCATACCAGCAACTAGTGGCCAGAATAAAACATTGGACAAGGAATATCGCAATAATACAAGTGACGCCATTCTTTTATATTCAGCACTTCCTTTCTAAAGGCTTCGCTATACAGGCTCCTATAGAGGTCCTGAACTCTTTTTTATCATCTTAATCTCACGGTTGAAGGATGATAAACCGTTTCTGTACTCAGGCTGAGTACGCAAAGAAAATTGGGGAAAAATGATCTTCGATATATATGCAAATAGGGGCGCTTGTGCTTGTGTGCAGGTCGGCTTTTGCCCATGCTTTTTGAATGAATCCTATCCATGGACCAGCTATGGTCTATTCATGGTTGACCATGGGTACAGAACTACTCTTCCGTACTCCAGGCCGATTCTTGAATTCCTTAAGGATTAATGCGTATATATGGTTAAATATTAGAGAGAGATGTCTCAGAGCTTTGTCAAGGGCTATTGAATGATTCATTGAGATCGATCTTGCAGTTGGAGGTGCCAGTCAACCATGAAGCCTTTGACTTGGCTGAAGAACTCTATTTTTTCAAGAACGAAGCTTGGATGGTTCGAAATTCTTTTTTGGCACTTGATACCAGGTAATCATGGTGGACTCTGAATGCCTTGGGAAAAAGTGTTCATTAGCTATGCAAGTGAAGATCTGCAATTGGCTCAAACCATCAGCACTTACATCTCCAGAATTGGAATACAGCCCTATATCGCCGAAAGACGTCCTACACCTGATGTGTATATATCCGATAAGATTGCCCTAAACATTATGGACAGTAATTGTTTCGTCGCGATACTTACGCGGAACAGCCTTGGCTCACAATGGGTTAACCAAGAGGTGGGCTTTACATACGCACTTCAGAGGTTCACCAATCTCTACGTTCCTATTTTTCTGCTGGTGGAAAGAGGATTGCAGATAAGGGGATTTCTAGAAGCCAAGGAGCACATTCCGCTAGATCTCTACAAGTTTGACGATTTAGTTTATACACTCATCGCAAGCTTGAGAGCCTACATCAACAGACACTTTGCTGTTCTTCGCGAAATTGCAGTAACGTGTAAATTATGCAAGTTCCCTTACAGAGTGCCGTTACCAACTCAGAGTGAAATAAATGATGATATACAAAAGAATTTCTTAATCATTACAATTTGTCCAAATCCGAACTGCAGAGTTCAGAACAATCTTAATCCTAAAACGTTTGATGTAGTTCCATAAAAATAGATCCCTTTGAAGGATAGGCGGCTAAGAAAGGGATAGGCCCCTAAGCAGTTAACCAGCATATAGGGAAGAACGCCTAACAACTGAGCAGTGTTTTGCTAAGTTATGTTAGGGTGTTTCATTCAGAGATGATAAGTTTCGCCTGTCGAAGGCAAGGCCCTACGTCTTGTGAAAACGAAATAAAAAGAATTCTTTTCTTAATGCGTTTTCAAGAGACCTCTAATCTCATCCATTTGTTCTACGAGCCGCATTCCAAACCCTATACAACATGCGCAACCTATCCAACCGAGAGAAATTCTGCAAGATCACAAGAATATGCATCGGCAACAACATTCCACATTAAGAGCGAATCAATTTTAGATTCAGGTATCCAACGTAGTCTGTTCTTTCTTCTTGATTAGGTAGGCTAGCTTTAGTCCTGAAGAAAAGCTATATGAGTTGTCTGCACATCAACTATCCACTAGAAAGGTTAAATGAGTTGACCGGTACGGCGAGAAGAGCTAAGAGAGTTTGTGTTCATCTACTTCCAATTCTGATGATCCTTTTCACAGCCTCTCCTGTACTGGGTCAAGGATTCATGTATGGCGCGAGGACGGACAAAGGCCAATACGATCTCGGTGAAGTCATCCACATCACAATTTACCGTGGCTCAATCACCGATCTCTGCATATATCACATAGTGAAATGCGAGGTCTACTACCTTGGAAATCTAGTTGCTTCTTATGGACCTTGGGACGATAGGGAAGTTTCATTTCCACTAACTGTAGACTTTACGCCAGCCCAAACTGGAATCTACACAATTATGGTGCGATTTTGGCATAACGGAGAAGAAGAAGAAACAGGTCCCGGCAAACAGGTCCCTGTAAACGTAAATGTAATTCCAGAGTTTTCTTTAATCCTTCCTGTGCTGTTAGCTGCAATGGCAATAACCATACTCTCATTACGCAAGAGGTCCAGCTTAGCTTCGAAGACTAAGCATCACCAGCGAGGTCAAGAATCCAATTAAATAAGCAGAAAAACGCCGAGTCTCGCTAAGTTCTGTTAGCCATGTTAGAGAGTCAGGCGATTAACGAGCTAACATGGTAAGTATTTATTTGGCCGCTTCTATCATTGATCCGCTGGGTGAGTTGTACGAGCTTATCGGCACAAGACTGGTTCCACCACTTCTATTCCGAGTTCCGTCATACCTGTGAGAGTAAGCAAGGCTTTGGCAAGAGAGTTACAGATAGGCAGTGGACTAAGAACATGAAAGATTTCCTTATGAGGCTTGGTCAGAAACTTGGCTATGAAGTTGAGCCGGAAACGCTAGCAATTGATCAAATATGGAAGCAACAAAACAAGACAATCGCCATAGAGCACGAGATCAGGCATGAAGGTATTTCCAAGGAGGAAATCCCCAAACTCATGAGAGTAAAAGCGGATTTGAGAGTCTTGGTAACTTATGTTCGTGACTATCAATTCCCTTACAAGGCAGTAGAGATGGCTGATAAGGTTGCGCTTGAACATTTTCAGAAAGGTAACGAGTTAGGCGAGGACGAAGAATTTCTTCTTGTAATTGGCACGAAGACCCCGAAAGTAAAGAAAGGGCCCCGAAATTTCATAGCTCGACGCTCGGACTGGCTAGCCTACAGGTTTCATCCCAAGCATACCATCGTAAGCGATGTCTTACGAACGAGATAGGACCTAACAAATATTCAAAGAAGACTCGATAATTAACGGTTTAATAAGTCCACGTCCAAAATGGACATCCATGGACATAGGGACGGTTTCCTAATTTAGGCCGGGACCCTACGCAATTAAGGGGCCCCTAAGCGCTTAAGCCCCTTAAGATGCCTGAAGAGCCATGGTCGATGTCACAAAAATTTTTTTATTCCATTTAACGAAGCACAGGGAGCCTAAAACCTTCTGAACAAGCGTTATGTTGGTGCGTCGGGTCTCTGGGTATTCTGCATAGGAAGTTTCAATGCAAAGACTGCGGCCACCACTGGATAGAAAAGAGATGAAATGGAGCTAATTAGTGAAGCAAAGTCATTTGCTTTTTCCTATGTTCACTTGGTCTTCTTGAGGAGGTTTGGTGGCTTAATCTTAGTTTGACCTGCTTTGACCGATTCCAGTATCGCTCTGCAGTTTATGAGAGCTGTTGTGGCATATTGACTGGCGATCTTCATATCATTTTCATCGAACAGCTTGCTGGCCGGAATGTCTAAGCAACCATAGATCGACGTGTTATGTGCCCGAGCCCACATGGTTCCTATCTAGCTTGTTTTGGCAAGCCAGATCATCAAGTGTTCGGGTATGCTTTGTAGGCTTTCAGCCACCCTTTGTAGAAGCGCTTTTTCCTCTTTTCTTTTAGATGCTTCAAAATGTGTTATAGGTGCTGGCAGGCCAGCCAGTCTATACAAGGACTTTATCGACAACTCAATAGAGTGTTGAGCTGCTTCAATAGCGCCATTATAATCATAGCTCTTGCCTAGATTTTCAGCTCTACTTAGGAGATGCGCTGCTTCGAGCAGAAGCCCCTCTGTGGGTCTCAGATCTAATGAAGGGGCTTTCCCGCGGCGTAGACTGCCTGGCGCACATAATGGCCTACCAGCCTAGCAGATATCAGAGCAATCCACTGTTTACTGTTTACAACTTCGAGTGAGATTTTCCTAGAGTCGAAATTCTCAATACAGAACAATGCCGCTGCCTCTGTCCCGAGCGGGCCTAAGCCCGCCAACCACAGCAGTTTGCGATCGGGATTCCAAGGGTTTCTGTGCTTTAGAACATGTCCGATTTGTCCGCCCTCGTATTTTACGCCCTGAAATGTTATGACCGAGTAGTTCGCGTCGTAGGCAAATTCGCATTCAGAAGGCAAGTGCTCTTCATAGTACTCTTTGGCAAGCAGATTTGAAGAAGGCGATCCGAAGAGTATAAGGTCATTCAGTTTCTCCTCGTCGCCGACTGGGTCAACGCGTAGCTCGAAGTCAACACCCATTTTAACTAGCTGCGCCGTTAGCCGACCTAAACCGAAGGCGTCTCTAATTCCCGTAAAGGGCGCGGGAGGGGAGACATGGTACCCTTCCGCCTTGTTCTCGGAGATGAATTTCGTAGGTTTGAACGCAACGTCGCCCGGTCGAGGGTATAGACTAGAAAGTATGATGACGCATTTGTGATCTCCGAAACCCCTGAACGGTCTTGCTGCTCTCCGTTGTCGGTACTTTTTGTAAACGAACCTCGCGACATCTTTTGCCGGGCCGTAAAAACCTGTTATTTCGACCAAGACTAGATCGCAACCCAGGCTTAGTAATAGTTCGTCGACAATGTTTAAGAAATTTTCCGCTGTATTTAGACCTACAAGAAGGATGAAGCGGTTACACTTTGCCTTGCAATAGTTTCAGAGGTATCCATCTCCGCGTTAGCAAAACTGAGAGCCGCATGGTAAGGTCCTTCGCAGCTGTTCCAGATATGAGGACGTGGCTGAACAATATCCATACAAGAGCCATGCGGAGGCACCTTTATGGATAGGCTTCAGGCATGCCGCCTGGTAGACATGTGGTTTACCATGTCGAGTTTTATGTTTTGATTAAGCGCTCGAAGACGGGAGAACGCGGAATTGATCACAGGACGTCCGCTATCTACGATGCCTTTCCATATCTTTGGACAGAAGACAGCGTCTCTCTTATCGCTTCTATGATGAATTCTGCTCTGCTTCTATAGGCCAAAACCTTCTTTTCTATTGACCAAGAATGTTTTTTGAAATGTGTTGCGCTACTTATCCTCGTTAGCGAAACTTGAAGCAGACTCCGGAAATTTCGCTAAGTATAATCATCAAGAATCTCGTCAGTTGCCAACGCGTATAAGAATTGTTAAGCATACGGAGTACGACAGAAAAAGGTAGGTGGTTTATAGAGCCGCTTATCTCATCAGATGGGCGCCCACGCCGGCGGAGTACCATAAGTTACAGAGAAACTATTACCTTCTCGTACGCTTGTCCAAGCGAGAACCGTTCCTGAGCTCGTTCCGTCGCTTGACATGAAGACCCTGTAGACACTTAAAGTTCCTAATCCGCCATTGTTTGTGGTACAGCCATAGAATGTTACCGTTCCAAAGTCGGCTAGAGTTGCCGGCTGTTCCAGATAAATATGTTGATGCTTTCTGCGGCAGGGTGGCTAGAAGCGTTTTAGCACGTCACCACGCAGACTATTCACCTGAGAAGTTGAAGGAGATCTATAATAAGGCTGGATTGAAGGTGCTATCCCGAACCTCCAGAGAGATACAGCTGGAAAGAAGACCCTAGAGCAGCGCAAGGGACTAGTAAGCCCTCAGCGGAGATACTTTCGAGGAAACAAGGAATCTGAAGATATCTTTAGCAACATATTTTTATCTGGTTCAGGCGAGAAACAAGTATCTGCGCGAGTGTATGCGGAAAAGTCGATCCTGTTAACAATTGCTGGATACTACCATAGATTGAAGGCAGAGATCTGTGGACCTCGGCGCAGTTCTGTCTCTTCCAGGTTTCGATTGAATTCTTCTTCAAGCCAAGTTGAGAAATACGGTGACGTAGCGGTATTTGCTGTTGAAGCATGGAACAATAACTTCATGGGGGAGGCAAGTATCAGGGGGCTCACAGCCGATCCTGAAGCACCGGAACCTGCGCCAATAAAAGCAGATGTGAAAATGCCCCCACAACGCGATGAGTCAAAAGATTTGCAGATAGCGAGCGCTCCTTATGGAGCGGGATATTATGATACAAGCGAATACATGATCGGCAAGATATCAGTAGCTATCATACTGCCAGAAAGTAACGGAGCTATCGACAGGAATCAGGAAACCTGGGGATCCAGCGGCATATCCAATGTTGTCAGTGAAATACAAGCTGGGCTGAATTGGTGGGCTGCAAGGGAATGGAAGGCGAATCTATGGTTTACATATACCCTGTACATCGTGGAAACGAGCTATGAACCAATCAGCCGTCCCCAAAGCGACGAATATCTATGGATCGGAGAAGTTATGTATAATATTGGATATTCTAGCGGATCCTACTTCGATAGGGTCTATGCATATTTGAATGACCTTCGTAACTGGGACCGCACCGATTGGGCCTTTGCAATCTTTGTTGCGAATAGCTGGTGGGACTTGGACGGCATGTTTGCTGATATGAAGTATTTTGCATATGCCTATCTTGGCGGTCCTTTTCTAGTGATGACCTACGACAATGACGGTTATTCAATATGGAACATGGATGCTGTAACCGCTCATGAAACAGGACATACATTCTACGCAGCAGATGAATATTATGAGCCCGGATACAACGATCCAGGTTACCCGACTGACAAATGGGGATATCTGGCTGTTGAGAACCAGAACCTGCAAGGCCCCGGTAGAAGCGGTTCGAGTGACGTTCCATGCATAATGAGAGGAGGTACCTCTTCATACACCCAAGGCGCTGTGTGCTATTATACGCGAGGCCAGATTGGTTGGCGTGACACCGACGGTAACGGCATTCTGGATATAATCGACTTTGAGCCTGACAGCATCTTGCCGCCTTATTCACCCGATCCGACGCAAGACAACAGTCCAACATACAGCGGAACAGCTTATGCTACAGCAACTTATCCTAACATGAACCCGTACGGCTCAGGGAACGACATAACGATAAACACTATCACGCGAGTTCAATACAGGATTGGTGGCGGAGCATGGATAGACGCAACAGCTTGGGATGGTACTTTCGATCAAGCGATAGAGTATTTCATCTTCACAACATCTCCACTCACAACAGGCACCTACACATTCTATGTTAGGGCGTTGAATAGGGCAGGCAATTGGGAAACTTCGTGCGCTAGCGACGTATTAACAATCGATATAACTCCCCAAAACGCGCCATTCATAAGCGAAAGTCACTGCGGTTCCGGTTGGACTACGCATAATTCACCGTACTTCACTTGGAGCAACCCGGCGACACAGGATGCGGCGTCAGCTACTATGAAGCTAGCGTGAATGATGGAGCACCATTTACCGTGTCGAGCCCCTACCATCCAACTTGGACCGAAGGAACCTACACATTCAAGGTAAGGGCTGTAGATGGGGTAGGTCTTCAAGGCGGCTGGTCAAACGTTATTACTATTAGAATAGACATCACGCCTCCGTCTGGCTCTATCTCGATTAACGCTGGAGCCACATACGCTACTTCAACCTCAGTTACATTGGCCTTATCGGCGACAGATGCCGCGTCAGGAGTCGCTCAGATGCGTTTCTCAAACGATGGCTCCTCGTGGACAAACTGGGAGTCCTACGCTATGGCTAGGTCTTGGACATTGGCTTCAGGTGACGGTACGAAGACGGTCTATGTACAATTCAAGGACAATGCTGATCTAATTTCATCATCCTACAGCGACACAATTGTCTTGGACACTGCGTTCCCATCTCCTCCAACGCTTTTATCTCCTCCCAACGCCGCTAACGTGAGCAGAAGACCTACGTTCGTATGGAGCCCAGCGATAGACGCTACTAGCGGAATCTCTTCATACACATTTCAATTGGATACATCTCTCTTATTCAACTCGAGTAAGCTTATAATAGTCGCAGGCATAATCACGACCTACTATACACCCGATCAGCTTCTCGAGGAAGGAACTTGGTACTGGCGTGTATGCGCAACGGATAACGCGGGCAATGTAGGTCCCTACTCCACTCCATTGTCTATCAACGTGAGCCCCTTAACAGGCTTAGGCGGAGATATACAGACAGTATTCGCTGGAACCGATCCTGTAGGCTTCATGACGACTGGCAACATATACGACGACTCAGGAATAGGCTTCATAATAGGACATAGAGCGCCGCCGAAATTGTTCTTCACGAAGACAGACGCAACATATGTCAACCCGACGACAGGCGTCCCAACATGGAGCGGCTACACGCACCTAGTCACAGTCGGCGGAAGGAACGCAAACCCGACAACCAGATACGATGAAAGAAAGATATCCAAGCCTCTACGCGATCATCCAAAAGACTTTGGAAATCTAGTATCATGAATATTTGAAGTCGGTTTTCGAGATGAGCGCCTCTGAGCGTAAACAATTGGTCTGCTGCGTCTGCCAGAAGGTTATCGCTGATAACGGTGAAGCTTGGACCTTCGAGAAAGGCTATACAGTCCATCTTTCTGACAGGGCAACATAGAAAGAGCCTGACAAAGCAAAACAGAAAGAATCAATAAGACGATTGGATGTCGCATAAATATAATTTGGGATGAAATCTGACTAAAAAGCCTTAAGTTTAAGCGAAGATATAGTGAAAGAAATCATGAAGCTCCATCGGCTCGGACTTTCAATCAGAGAACTCGCTAAAAGGAATGGGGTGAGCGTAGGAACTCCATAAGATCACTATTGACCAGTTGGATGAAGACTCAATTCAGTGTCTCTTAACCAACTCTTTAACGTAATCATCCAGTTTGTTCTTGCCTTTCTTATTCTCGAAATGGCTTAATATACCCATCAAAGCAGGAGAACCCTTTTCGACAAACTTCGTCATGAAATGCAAGTTGTGAGCGTTTCTATGATCTCTTGGAAGGTCTTTGCCGAACCATTTTTTCCAAACCTTGTCATTCAATTCTATTGAATCTTCGATTGATAGAAAGATCGGATTATCCGACCGATATGCAATACGGTTGCTAACATTTCTTTGACCCGAAATTGGAAATAGCCCAGTTATAAAATATCTATTTCTATAATCCTCTTTTTTCCCTCTATATCTTGTGTAGAATATAATGTAGCTTATTCCTCGCCTGCAAGCGTTCTTGATACTTCTTTGATTGCACTTGTAGTATTCATTGTATGATTTTGTTTCGTAGCGAGGTTCAAGCTTCTTCGCATCAACATAATCTCTTATGGGTAATTCTGAGAATTTGCATGAAATAAAATAGCAAAATTTTCCATTCCCAAAACCATTTTGACCAAGGGAAGGGTAGTCTGACCAGTTTACTTTCTCGCCAATTTCTAGTTTCTTTGGTTCACAAGACTTGGGTTTGCATCCCATAGTTGTCTCTACCTCAATCTATTTCTAGAAACTAGATTCAATCGTTCAAACTGAATGCAAATGATTCTTGAATTATAGTTTCCTTAACGTTGCCTACATGAAGTACATAGTGGCTCGCCATTCCCAACACCCATTTTCTTTGTCGTTTTCTAGATTCTTGAAGCTATCGATTCATTGCGTTAGAGGCGCATGCATGACTTTGGGTAGAGTGCTTTTCAGCTCGATAACCTCTAGAGGACATTGTGACCAGTTGTGCTCCCAGCAGACGACTATATCGCATTGGTTGGGATCGTGTTGATGATTCTTGAAGTCTAGGTTCATGAATTCAAATTCTATGTCAACCGGCTCGTATTCTGTTTTTCCAATCTTTCGTCTGCCGAAGGCGTCTGGGAACCCTTGCTGTATGCCTTCAATGTATTCTATGCCGAGTTCCTTGTGGTATTTGGCGAAGAGGAAGATTACGCCCTGCTCATTTACAGGCTCATAGACCAAGTCAGGTATCTGGCTTCTGGGGCCAACTATTCTCACCCTCTTTCTCCAGCTCATCTATTTTGTTAGGGCTTTCAGGCATGTCAAGAGGGACCATAGACCTCTCTATAACATCATGTAACAACGCCATAATCACTTTATTCGACAACTGAATCTTGCTCTCAATAAATTTTGGCAGATCATCAGTCTTATGGATCAAAGTAGGCAGTTTAGATTTTTATGCGATGAACTACAAACTATTCAGTGAGGATAGAGCGTGATAAAGAGAACTACTTCCTTAATAGTATGTCTTCAAATACTGCTTGTTCTTTCCAGCAGTTTTCTGTTTTTCGCATGTGCTGTAGCTGAAGTCGATATAATAGCTGTAGACAATCCTCCTGAAGTTGTCCCAAACATATCATTCGAAGTAGCGGTCACGATTCGGTACTCACTTGATGATGCATTCCGATACGTCGTCTGGGTAAGAATATACGATTATGATGCGGGGTCAGTGATAGTAGAATCTAAGAGAGAAAGTATGATCGACAATATGGGTTTTAAGACCTATACTTTGTCTCTGACTTCTCCTAATGTGGAGAAGGAGTGGCGTCTGGGCGCTCAAGTTCTGCATTGGCTGAGAGGAGACCCAGGACTTGCTCATCAAAGTGAAATGAAAGACTTCATAGTTAAAGTGAGACAGACTCCTCAGAAATACTCGACTAGTCTAGGTGCGGTTGACGATGCCTACGCAAGCTCATTGTATCCTTACATCAACAGGGGATCCGACAAGCAGCTTCTCTTGGCCAACTATAGGTCGGGAGACGTTGATGTGAAGATATTGGTTTACATTAAGTTTGACTTGTCGAATATTCCATCGAACGTTGAGATAATTTCTGCGAAGTTAGAGCTATACTCGATGAGCGTGACCATGCCCTCACAGATTTCAATGTACTACTGCTCAGATAACGCTTGGAATGAGCGTGAGATAACCTATGCGAATGCACCGGAATATGATGCGACGCCAATCACTACTACCTATGTAAGCCGAGCGAATGCTTGGTACTCATGGGATTTGACGGATAATGTGAGGAATGTGCGTGGAAGACAGCTAACCCAAGTGCTTCAAATAAGTTTCTCATCTGAGCCTAATCACCTTTCATTCTACTCAAAAGAAGCGCCAGATTCGTCATACTGGCCGAGATTGATCATCAATCAGGGTAAGCTTGTCGGTGCAAGTTTCATCACCTGTCACGTTACAGCAAAGACTATTCAACTTGGAGAAACGCTGGAGATAACTGGTGCAATCTCTCCTCCACACAGCGGCGTCCCTGTGACCATCGCCTTCAAGAGTGCAGACGGATCGACTTCAACTCGAATGGTTCTAACATCTTCTGACGGGACTTTCAGCGATTCATTAACGCCCCGAAGTTCCGGTGAGTGGAGCGTATTCGTGAGCTGGTCTGGGGACGAAGATCATCAAGGCTCTACAAGCGAGACAGTGTCTTTCGTCGTGGAAGAGAAGCCTCAACCAACTCCTCCTCCACCTAGCGTTATAGGACTGCCTATCCTCTGGATATCTATCCCTATCATAGCATTATGCAGTTTCGTTGTTGCTGCAGTATACTTAACGAGAAGTAGACGAGACGCTTCTCCTTTCGCCCGTAGGCGAGTGAAGCCGATATCGCCTAAGCCTTCCGAGATGCCGAAAACTCCTCCTTTAATGCCAGAGATTCCTCCGGCTCCTAAAGAGAAGAAACTTCCTGAAGTCAAGATAACTCCCGTAGAAAGTCTTGTTCCGTTAGACGAGAAAGTCTATCTATACATTGTTGATCATGGCGGAGAGATCTCTTGGAGTCAAGCATCGAGAGAGCTAGGTGTCTCGATCGAAGAATTGAAAGCCTCCATTGAAAGACTGAAGCAAGCCAAAAGGATCGAATAACGATCAGGTATTGAGATTCGGAGTTAACTGGCTCGGCAAGACAACGGCAAAATCTTCAACTACAGTAGAAGGATTATTCTACTATTCTCTGGTTCAGTCATTTCAGAAACAATCAGTATAGTTATATATCCTCGTTCTCAAGCTTTCTTGGCGATAGTTTTGGCAAAGGGCAAACTTGCGATATTATTAATCGTTCTGTGCGTAGTGGCGGGAACAGTTATCGTAGGATTTCTGACATGGGGTGTAGACTTGTTACGCGTGTCTCAACCTCCCAAAGAAGAGAGTGCAGGAATTTTCGTCGAAGTGCGGTTATCTATCATCAATCCTACTGCGAGTAATTTCGAACAACGCCCGCTGAAGTTTGGAATTGTAAAAGGCGAATATTATGATCTGGAATTTACTGCTGAGAAATTCATGGGAAGAGCTGACGACCGAATGTATATGAAAATCGATTTACCCAAAGGATTTCAGTTAACGAGTGGAGATTTGGAGTGGACAGGTCGTGATAAGAAACATTGCATGCGACTTCAATTTAAGCCAATAGAGGAGGGCGATTTCATCCTAGAGGGAACATCTATGAATCTTGACACTAGTTTCGTAGCCACTACGAGTATTCTGGTCTATGTGAGAAGTACCGCCGATGAAGCGAAAAAATCATGCCAAAGTGCGTCCACCGAAGAACAAGGACTGGTTGAAACACTGGAAAGTAAATTCATAGGAGATCTTATGAGAATGCCTCCCACACCGTTCAAACCCGAGGATGAATGATGAAAAGGAAAATCCTTAAGTTTACGAAATACAGGTGCCTCATGAACTTAACTCTATTTCTAACACTTTTGTGCCCTATTTTTCAGAATCCCTCCGTGAATCAGGAGGGCACATTCCAACAGACTTACTCAGAGCAAATATCCTGCGTGCAGATGCCTGTTGAGGGGCAGCTTTCTATTTTTGATTCCGTTGTAACCGTCCTTAATACGAGGCCGATTCAGTTCGGGTTGCTAGTCGATCAAGACTGTACTATTCAGTTTTCAGCCAAGAAATTCTTGAGAGATTTGGATGGTGAGATGTTAATGAAGATGTCATTACCGACAGGACTCTACTTTATGACGGGGAACTTGACATGGAAAGGTACCGAAAGAGAATGGATAATAGAAGCCCGAGTCAAAGCTGAAATGCAAGGAGACTTTTTGGTTAATGCGACCGCATCGAATCTTGCTAACGGTTTTACTATTACTCTTAACGTCGCGGCGCGTGTAAGGTTAACTTCTGATGAATTAGGCGCATTCGAATATTTGAATGCCGCAAGCCCGCCAGAAGAAGCATGGCGCGTCTACACAATAGTAGATGCAAACCGATCAGAACTATCGAGCAGGGCTCCCGCGAACTATGCTCACATACATGGAGTCGCATACACATACCGTTATAGTAATGGCAGAAGCTACATGCTGAGGGGGATTCAACTAGAGCTGTGGGAGGATATCCCACTTTGGCCTGACACGCATATCAAAACGGTTTTTACAGTTGAGCCGACGATCGACGACGACTACGGTTTAACTCCCCTAAATTATGTTAGTGGTGGCGTGTGGTATCATGTGGATGACTCTGGCAAATTCGACTTCGGCAACGTCTATGTAGGAAGCGGAAAGAATCTATACATCAAGTTGTTTTCCACGTTCCGTGACGAAGCAGACGGTATCTCTTCAAGTGGTGCTGAGAAGCTAAGAATAACAGACGCTGCCGGGAACACTATAAACAAAAGATACAACATCGGCTACTACTCAAGTGGTCAAGATTCAGGCATCCTTGGTTTGACTGTAGCACAGCTAGACGCAGGAAATTCCCTTCTGGAAGATGAAGCAGCTCATATATTCTACGATATTGTGAAGACATATGGGTATTTCGAAAGCCTGGTAGCATTCGAGCCGGGTCTTGTCACGGCACGCATTGACTATTCAAGTACATCGGATCCTTTTTGCGCCGGGTCTTACATCTATTTTGCAGGCTGGACAATTGACTACTTGGTCTATGAAATTACAGATATTATCCTCCACGAATATTCTCATTCAGTCCACTGGTATATGCGGGGGGGTTCATTTCCGCCGCTAGCGCCCGGTGATAAGAATCACGGCGGTCACGACAACAGTGACAGTTCTGATGCGCTAACTGAAGGATGGGCGGATTTTGTTCCTACCGTGATTAGTAAGGACTCGCTTTTTCATTGGGCATCAACAACTAGCACTTTTGATCTACGTCCCGATTATAGGTGCCCTGTGTGTGGGATTTGTGACAGAAACGAATGGGTGTTTGCGTCGATCTTATGGGATATTAGAGGAGACATATTCAGCGGTTCTCATAGCGGTTTTTTCTCTATAGCTTATACTTTGTATGTCCATGACCCGAATCTCGTTAGAATATTCTATGACAATTTCATTAGTGATTGGGGCACCCCCCTGTGGCAAGTATTCTACAACCATGGCGTGAACTATGACACAACGCCCCCTTATGGATCGATTTCGATTAACGCTGGAGCCACATATGCAACTTCAACTTCAGTTACGTTAGCCTTATCGGCGACTGATGCCGTGTCGGGGGTTGCTCAGATGAGATTCTCAAACGATGGCTCTTCATGGACAAGCTGGGAGCCCTACGCCACATCCAAGTCTTGGACGTTGACTTCTGGAGACGGGATAAAGACCGCATATGTACAGTTCAAAGACAATGCTGGAAACGTCGCGACCTATTCTGACATCATCATCCTGGACACGACTCCCCCCACAGGTTCAATCACTATAGCTGGTGGAGCTGCTTATACAACCACGACGGCTGTGACCCTCGCGCTGTCTGCAAGCGATTCCAATGGGCTTGCTCAAATGCGCTTTAGCAACGACGGGTCGTCATGGAGCGGCTGGTATTCTTACGCTAATTCAGCCTCATGGACTCTAGCGTCTGGAGATGGAACTAAGACAGTCTACGTGCAATTCAAGGATAACGTGGGTCTAGAATCGTCCGTATTCTCCGACACTATTATCCTAGACACTGCGCCGCCAACTGGCAACATTTCGATCAATAACGATGCTGCCTACACAACTTCAACCACTGTAACGTTAACTCTTTCCGCATCTGACGCAGGGAGCGGCGTCTCGCAAATGCATTTCTCGAATGACGGTTCGATATGGAGCGGTTGGGAGTCCTATGCAGCTTCAAAGTCATGGATTTTAACATCGGGAGACGGGACGAAGACAGTCTATGTACAATTTAAGGACAGTGCCGGTCTAATCTCATCATCCTATAGCGACACGATTGTCTTGGACACGACTTCCCCATCTCCTCCAACGCTGCTCTCTCCCTCCGACGGAGCTAGTGTAAGCACGAGACCTACATTTGCATGGAACCCAGCTATAGACGCTACGAGTGGAATCGCTTCATATACACTTCAATTGGACACCTCTTCCGCATTCAACTCGAGTAAGCTCATAACAGTCGCAGGCATAATTGAGACCAGCTATACCCCAAGTCAGCTTCTTGATGAAGGAACCTGGTACTGGCGCGTATGCGCAACGGATAACGCGGGTAATGTAGGTCCCTACTCCACTCCTTGGTCTATCAATGCGAGTCTCTTAACAGGTCTAGGTGGAGATATACAGATCGTATTCTCAGCAACAGGTCCTGTCGGGTTCATGATGACCGGCAATATCTACGATGACTCTGGAATAGGCTTCATGTATGGGCATAGAGATCCGCCTAAGATCCTATTCTCCGTAACGGATACAAGCAGGGTCCTAGCAACTGGACAGCCGACATGGCTTGACTATACGCATCTAGTCATTGTCGGTGGAAGGAACGCGAACCCGACGACTAGGTACTATGAGGATAACGGCTTAGCGCCCATAACCTTCGAGGCGAACGCAACCCACTACAGGTTCCTCAAAGCGGGAGTTGTACAGTGCGCGGTCCTCAAAACGTCGATCACGTCGAGCAACGACTACTTCGTCGTGGAAGTAGTCAAGGATGGACCACACACAATCATAATCCTATGGGGTGTCGAGCAGTACGGAACATACGCTAGCGGAGTATACCTAGACGGCGTATGGTCTAACCTAAGCACACTAAGCCAAGGCTGGTACGTAATACAATGGCAAGACCTCAACAGCAACGGAGTACAAGACTACCCAACAGAATTCACAGTAGCAGCAAGCGGAAACTAAACAGGAAGAAAAAACCAAATCATAATGTGGATTCTATAACACTTATCATAACAGGAGATAGGAGATCGTGAGACTGAAACGGAAAGAAATGGGCTTTGCCGTCTTATGTGTATTGAGCTTCTTGATATTTCCTCGCTTGACGGAGGCGTTAGCTTGGAGCAATGGCGGCTACAGCTCAGATCCATCTAATCCAGACTACGGCACGCATGACTGGATTGCTCAACACGCGCTGGATTGGCTGCCCCCAGAGGAGAAGCAGTACGTTGTCAATAATCTCGCAGCCTATCTTTATGGAACTGAGCTGCCTGACAATAGTCAAGTTCCGGATGGAATAGGCGATACCATTAACCATCATTTCTATTACAGTTCAGCTGGAACCGTAGTAGATGACGCTGCGGCGGATCGTGCATCCGCCGTCTATACCCAAGCCTTAAACTTTCTGATATCAGGAGATTCAGCGAATGCTGCGAAGTATGTCGGAGTAATGAGCCACTATATCGTAGATTTAGCTGTCTTCGGACATGTGATGGGTTCAGGGACAGACTGGGAAGCTGAGACGCATCATAGCGACTACGAGAGCTATGTGAACGAGCGAACCTCAACCTACAGTGCAGAATTTAACATATACCTATCCTTTGATGGAAGCTTAAGGATCATTTCAGCTTACGACGCAGCGAAAGAGCTTGCCTACGATACAACCTTCGACATGAATGGAGACCTGACATGCCTCTGGATGGATCAAAATTATGACTGGAATAATCCCAGCTTTAGGAATAGGTGTGGAGAATCTCTGAATCTGGCAGTCAACTATTTGACGGATGTTCTACACACGCTCTACATCCAGAACGAGCCAGCTTCTGCAGTGCATGTTGTAATCAATGAGTTCGATCAAGATCCTCCCACTGACCAGAACTATGTCTTCGATGAATGGGTTGAGCTATACAATCCGACACAATCCGCAGTTGACATTGCTGGCTGGTCGGTCTCGACAACGCACGGCTGGACAGTTACAGTCAGCATCCCACCAGCCACTACACTACAGCCACAAGCATACTATATCGTATGGCACACCACCGGTCAATGGCTCGATGACACGGATGAAAGCATAATTCTCAGGAACTACGCGGGCGTAGAGATCGACCGCACTCCGATCAAGAGCGATCCCTACAACGACAACCGAGCTTGGGCGAGATATCCCAACGGCCAAGATACGGATTCAGATTTAGATTGGCGATTTCAAATCTCGACGAGAGGCTATTCGAACGGCGGAGAACCCGCCAATAATCCCCCTACAGCTTTCATCGACTCGATCTCTCCCAACCCTGCCACTCAGGGGCAATCAATTTCATTCTCTGGTCATGGAACGGACTCTGACGGCTCTATCGTAGCGTATAATTGGCGTTCAAGCATTGATGGCCAGTTGAGTTCATCAGCTTCTTTCAGTACATCCGGTCTTTCGGTTGGCACTCACACCATCTATTTTAAGGTTCAAGATGATGACGGTGCATGGTCTACAGAGGTTACTAGAACACTGACGATGATTATACCTCTCTCGGCGGTCAAGAGTTCGATAATCGAAGCGGCGGCTGGAAGCGTCTACTTCGTGAGGACTGGGAACATTTATGATGACTCAGCTTTAGGTTTCTTCTACTCTAAGTGCATAAACACTCAGAACATCATACTCCAAACAGACCCGGCTAAGATAAACCAAACAACCGGGAGGCCACTCTTCACCGGCAACCTAGTTACCTTCGGCGGTCGATTTGCGAATAAGGTGACTAAGTACTATGAGGATCGAGGACTCTCCATGATAACATTCTCACAAAACTCAACGCACTACATATTTGCGAGAGGCTCAATCGTCGCTTATGCTGTGGCGAAATCCACATACAACTTTAGCAGAGAAGACTTCTTCGTGATGCAGGTACTTCAAGAAGATTCAAGACTTGTCTTCCTAATCTGGGGCATCGAGTACACCGGAACATATGCAAGTGGAATCTGTTTTGCCGACATCGTCTATCCAAACTTAACATCTTACAATCAAGGCTACTACATATTCAAATGGACAGACCTGGACGGAAACTGCGTACAAACATCAAATGAGATAACGCAGATCGCGTCAGGAAGCTGAGAGACGTCACGCTCAACGGCAAACCATAACTACACTGGAAGTTATCCCAGTCAGTCTTAAGCGCAGGAAAATGCGATTGAAGTTTCAAAGAGCTTGCTACTCGTAGGTTCAGAATGCTTTAAGTTTATGGGAACGTCCAAGCCACCAACGTTTCGGTCAATGCTACTCGCGTAGCTTCTAGGTTGATCTATCATCTTTTCGAGAACTTCCACGAGAATCCTTTGAAAATGTTCCTTGCGATCTTATCTTAGAGGGATAATTCTTGGAAAAGATGTCAGGCAGAAGTTTAAGTGACCGGGGGGCATACATCTTAGAAGAGAAAGAGGAAGAGCAATTGTCAGAGGAAAAAGTAGAGTTCAGATGGCTAGAGGCCAAGTGCATCGGTAGCGACAACGTGGTTTTCAAGCTTGAGGACGGAGCCATGGTTAAAATTAAGGTAGACATCGGCAGAGCTGGTGTTGCAGTAAACTACACTAATCCCGATGGATCACCGCACTACAACATCGGCACAAACATAGGGGTTACTGTAGTCCCGCCTGACAAGAAGTTTTCAATACCGAGATCGCAGATAGCCGCTCCTCCTAAGCCTCCCGAAAAGCCGCCGACAATGGTGACATAAGCTTAAATGGGAAATAGCGATAACGGACCACTCCAGTTGTATCAGCAGTCTTTGCATTGAATGGGGCAATTATTTCTATCTATGTCAAACCAGGTCTTTATTTCTCGATTGGGTATCCTTTGCTTATCCAAGCGTTTACTCTGCTATCCAGGTTGTAGACTTTAATGAAGCTGCTATTGGCGAGTATGCTGACCGCCAATGCGCTTGGGACTGCTTGGGACTGAAACACAAATCTCGATGAGGCGTATTCAAAATCCGGCTGTAAGGAGACTGCCATTGGGAACCTACGAACAACAGAATATAGCTTCTCTCTTATTGCTTCAATGATGAGGTTTACTCTTCTCTAGGAACTCTCTTACCGCTTCTCTTACAACTTCAGCTACAGAAACATATCTTCCTTTAGACTTCTTGACGAACTCTTCTAACTCAAGGTATAGCTGTTCTGGGATTGACAGGTTCCTGTAGCCCTTTCTAACCATTCAACAGTGTCCTCAAAGTTCGTTAGTCTGGGACTTGGATAAGACAACTTTCGAGCACCTGTCCAGTACAACTTATATCCGTAAACCAACAATCCATGAAGCGTAGAGATACCGATCTCTGCAAACGGAGATTCATCATGAAGAAGATGAATGAAAAATATCTGGCAATTTTGCATGAGTTAGAAGAAAGCGCAAAAACTGGAGCTGAACTTTCAGCTAAACTGCGTATATCGAAGACCGTCGCAGCCGGTCGTCTTGCTCCATTGCGGAGATGGGGCTGCATACGAGAAGCCAAGCCCGGGCTCTATGAGATAACTGAGAAAGGCTTGGAAGCTCTAGAGACAGGCATGAAGCCTCGTCCACCCGAACCTCCAACGATTCCTCCTCGAGAACCAATCAAGTTAGAATCGATATCGTCGCATGAAGAAGCTGAAACTGCTCTGCTTCAGACTGGAAATCTTCTCGGATTCGATACATACACAGCCGACCCATCAAAGGAATGCCAAGGCGTTAGGCTTGGAGATCTTGTAACCTTGAAGGAGATTCCCCCATTCACATATGAGAGGCTCCTGAAAACCATTAGAGAGATCGACGTGATCTGGTTCAAAGAAGAGTTTCCCCGTTATTGCTTTGAGGTTGAGCATACAACAGGCGTAAGGGACGGATTGCTGAGACTTTACCAGATAAGGGAGCTCGGCACAAGATTCTTCATAGTTGCCCCACAAGACGTGATCGTCAGATTCAAGACAGAGATTCTGAAGGACCCCTTCTATAGAATCAAGGAGAGATACGACTTCAAGACATACGAAGAACTGCTCTCGTTCCATAATGCCGTAGTTAGGTATGATGAGGAGAAAAACAGATTCGGAATAGAAACTTAAACATCAGGTCTTCGAGGCTATTTGAATAATCCAGCCCGAACGTATGACCTTTTTGACGCGAATTTCGCCTTGAAAGATTTTTCTCTCTGCATGAGCTACTTATTGATAGATAAACCATGCCGTTCATAGGGCCATGGGAAATCGCTCTGATCCTTGGATCGATGATTATTTTAATTCTTCTTATACTCATAGGACTAGCTGGGCCCGGAAGTATGAGTAGGAAATACTTTGCTGTAGGGCTTGTGCTTGTGCTGGTCGGCCTATTCGGGTGGCCTATCGTGGGTCTTCTGGGTTTTATCCTAGGTATCGTGGGTTTCATTGTGGTAATATATTCGTTCAGAAAAAGGGTTGGGTCAGCAGGTCAATATACCCTTGTGAGTGGACGGTTGACGAATGTCGGGGGTTTGCTGCTGATGTTCGGTCTTCTTCTTTTCTTGGCGGGATTTTTGTTATCCTATGGAGCTCGCTGGCCTCCCGAGCTATGCAATTTTATCTATGACCTAGGCTACGTCCTAGATGGATTAGGGATAGCGTTTCTAGTTAGCGGAGGGCAAGTCAAGAAGATAGAAACTGGGCGAATTACGCCATATCAACCTACGCCAGTTTACGCAGCGCCAGCAGCAACTATACAAACAAGTGTTCAAGGGAAGATTTGTTCTTCTTGCGGATTCAAGAATCCTTTCTATGCCGAGAATTTTTGCGTGAAGTGCGGACAACGACTTGGAAGAATTTCAGTTTGAGCTCTGAAAATCGTTCATGTAGATGTATCAGTTGTGGAAGTGCGCTTCGTCCACAGGATAAGTTTTGTCAAAACTGCGGAAGCCGCGTTAATAGATGTCCTCAATGTGGAGCTATGATTGATCCGCAATATGCCTTTTGCGGGAATTGTGGATTTCAGATGCTGAGGTGTCCTCAGTGTAGTGCATCAAATATCTTGGAGACGATGTTTTGTCACAGATGCGGCGTCGCCTTAGTTTCACCTCCCGGAGCTATGCCCGCTCCTCCATTGCCTGAAACTCCAATCGAGAAAAGACAGGCATCACAGGTGATTGAGCTTGAATCACTGCGATACACTTTAGACCCGGTAACCCTAAAGGCAATTCTCGAAATGTTGAGCAAGGTCAAAGATGCAAAGGAACATCCGCAATATGAGAGAATCGACACTTTGACGTCTCAGATAGCTGAAGTCGCTTTGGGTCCTGATCAGCCTCGCGATGCGAGTAACCTTGATTTCAGGGATCAATTAAAGTTGGTAACGCTTGTTTTCGAATACGTTCGAGACCAAGTGCCGTATAAAGGTGAGCCCTTTGGTGGTCTAATTAGGTGGCCTTGGGAAACCTTGAAAACGGGAGGGGATTGTGACTGCAAGTCCGTTACGTTAGCGGCGATGCTGGAAAGCCTTGGGTTTAGGAAACTCATTCTATCCGTTCTCCCGCCTGGCAGATACTTGGATGGAAAGACTGAAGAGACGAAACATGTTGAAGGGCATGTCTTTGTAGAGGTAGGGCTGGTCAAGGAAGAACAAACTATTTGGGTTAGACTGGATCCTTCATGCCCAGATTGTGATGTCGATGACCTTCCAGAGGCTTTTTCCGTGTTCATACCGAATTTCTATCGGGTTCCCATCCAGTAGGAACTAGCTGGTTGGCCACCTAGCAGAAAGATAACTAATTAGACCTTTTCAGGCAGAGCCATCTTCTTTTTGAGTCTGGCGTTAATATCAGGTGGTAATGCGTCCCAATTGATCTGCCACAGGTACCTTGCCTTTACTGCGGGATCGGTGTTCATTTCCCTCTTGATGAGCCCTTGTTCCTCCATCCTGTTCAAATATTCACTTATTACGCTCCTACTAATGCCAATGTGCTTTGCGAGTTGTTCGGTTCCAGTTGTTCGACCGAGCGCATTCATCGCTTCCAATGTCCTAAGCCATGCAATTCGCAACCTAGCCTCCTTCCTTTCTATGATAGCCTCTTCTAAACCGCCAAGTCTCTCCTCTATTCTTCTAAAGCGACCTTCAAGCCATTTTCTCAATTCTTCTTCTGACTTGCTACTCATTTCATTCCACCTTTCCGATTATTTTCTCCCTTAACTTGTCCAATCTCTCCTCTATCCTCTGAGCACGTTCTCTCAGCCACTTAATCATTCTTTCTCCAGCCTCTGGTTCCATGGCGATCTCACCCTCGGTATGAATCAACATATATATAAGTGTATCGTCAGAATCGAAACGCTTATATCCGTTTAAGTAGATATAGTGTAAACGTGTCTATACACAGAGAGACACAGGGAGGATGAGGATGAATGAGTTGGTTCGATTGTTTGTGTCGGAGTAGGATCGGGGGAGGTGAGAGCAGATATGGATCTTTCTAAACTTATCCAAGTAATCATAGACATTCTCAACGCTCTTGCAAGAGCAGGTCTCTGCTAGTAAGGTGGCACTTATTGAGGAGATCTGAACTTCTCTTCTTTCTCTTGTCTCATCATAAGACCGGAGCGCTACATCGGACATTTCACGTTCGACTGCTCGGGAGAGACTTGAACATTTGTGCAAGAGGCTTAGGTAGATATTCTGGGATGTTGACGGTTTTCTTCTTCCACTTGCTTCTGCCAGTACCCGAATTGTATTTTTCTGCAGTGTTCGCGATTAGCCCTCTACCTGCGGTCATAGATTGGGCTACGCAGACAATAGGCAGACGGGAAAGTAGCAACCACATAAGACTACTCACTGGATACCTCCTGGGAATCGGTTTCGGGCTCTTCCTAGTTTCGCTTGCTAAAGGAAATCTTTCAGTATTTGGGGCAGGAGTGTTCATGCTCTACCTACTGTTAACCACATTTGTTCGATTTTATCGCGACAGAGATAAACAGGGGTTGGTTTGCTCATAATGAAGAGCGAACTTGCTTCTCTTGAGCTACTGATGGCAATTAGAAATCTGAGACGGCGTAGAGTTCGAAGCTCTTTAACAACTATCGGAATCATAATTGGCGTTGTGGCGATAGTAGGCTTGGGATCTCTTTGTGACGCTGTGAGAACCGAAGTTGAGAAAGGACTCGGTGGTATTAGCGTAGAACAGGTCGAGACTGCGAAGACCTTGCTAGTTTCAATAGCCGGAATCTCACTCTTGGTGGCCGGACTAGGAATAATGAATACAATGCTAATGTCCGTGATGGAAAGAAGAAGAGAAATAGGTATTCTAAAAGCCGTAGGAATGAATAGGAGAAGAATCATCACTGCTTACATCATCGAATCAGCGTTGATCGGAGCGATTGGAGGTGCGAGTGGCTGCGTTCTAGGATATGTTGTATTGAAGCTCGTGAGTCTTAGCACTAGCGCATCGCTTCCGGTCTCACTGGAGATGCTGGTCTTTGGATTCCTGTTCGCGCTAGTTTCATCCGTTATGTTCGGTGCGTATCCAAGCTGGAAAGCTGCCACCCTTAAGCCAGTGGAGGCGTTGAAATATGAATAGAAAAATCGTCGAAGCAAGAAGATTGGTTAAGATCTTTGCACATCATGGTGTCCAAGCTGCGGCACTCAGAGGGGCTGACCTCTCGGTTGAATCCGGAGAAATCGTTTCAATCATGGGCCCTTCAGGCTGTGGGAAGACAACGCTATTGAACCTTATAGGTGGACTCGACAAGCCAACAAGTGGGGAAGTCTATGTCGACGGTCAAAACATAGGGGAGATGAGTGATCGAGAAATAGCTCAGCTTAGACTGAAAAAGATCGGCTTCGTTTTTCAATCATACAATCTGATTTCGACCTTGACCTCATTGGAAAATGTAGAGCTTCCACTCTCACTATTGGGGAAGGCTCGCAACGAGCGGAGAGAGATAGCGGCTTCACTACTGGATTTAGTAGGTCTATCCCTTCAGATGAATCGAATGCCATATGAGTTGAGTGGTGGACAACAGCAAAGAGTCGCTATCGCAAGGGCCCTAGCCAGCAGCCCATCCGTAGTTCTTGCCGATGAACCTACTGGCAACCTTGACAGCAAGACTGCAGCTGAAATCATAATTTTAATCAGGAGATTAAACAAGCAGAACGGACAGACCTTCCTCATCGTGACGCACGATCAGAATCTTGCAAATACAGCTGATAGAATACTTCAAATGAAAGACGGTGTTATCGTTGGAGAAGCCCCGAAGCTCAAATCATCTCATTTGATCAAGCCGTTAGATTCAGCAATCCCTGAACAAGAGCGTATAAACTGGGGTTGTCATAGCGATATTGAACACTGGCTCTCAATGAGGAACAGACTAATTCATCAAAGATTGAGAGAGCTGGAAACGAAGATAATATCCCGAACTATAATGTTTTCTTCGACCTAGGAAATCTAACAAGGACGAGTCAAGCTTCTCTCTCATATGATTTGAATCGGTTTTAAATCATATCATTTGAGGATGAACGCATGAAATAGTTTCTGCTCAAAATTCATGCCTTTTAAAACGGTTTCATTTGGCATGTTTTTCTTTGATCATATAAGAGAGCTACAATTTTGGCGCGATCAATCGACGCTCTCTTGAAATCGAAATAAAGGATTCCTTAAGGAATCCATTAACCCGATCTTCTTCAAGTCCTCTAAGTCGCTGACAAGGTTATTCCCTGTTAGGGACATTCGAAAGGTCTGAACATTTCAGTAGGTGTCGACACACTTGCCAAGGAAGCTTCTAAACGGACTAATGAGTTCCTTGCTAGATCAAATGTCATGAGCATGGTAAAATATCTAGACAAGCTCTGCGAAACATCAAACTAGTATATGAGACACGAAATAGAAGTTGCAGGCTTTATTGGGGCTGGGCTAGCGTTCTTACGCTCTCCCTACATGAAAGATGGACGCTCAGAGGCGCTCATCCTGAAAACCGATCTTTTACGTCTAGAAAGCCGCAGGAAAGCTCCTGACTTCAGTCACGGAGTTGTTGACCCTCCGACGTAACTTTGAATAATGCGCCAGATCCACTCTGTCGGGTAGACTCGTAGAAGCATGAGAAGCAACCTACGCTTAAGAGGGAGTACTGCGCCCGCAGCCTTTGGATGGCCTCCGCCATGAAATCTCAATGCCACATCGCAGGCTAGCCCCTTGATACTTCGTATGCTAACTGAACCGTTGGGCAGAATCATTATGGATAAATCTACGTTATTGGCTAGGTAAACATACATGCCCAGCAGGCTTGCTTTACATGGCTGAGGATTCGCCGCTGTGACAGCAACCCTCAACCCGCCTATATTTCTCACAACCGTTTTCTGTAGAGCTCCTTCTACTCCGTGGTCAACTTCACGTTTAGCCGTCAACGCCAAATCTTCCAATGCCTGACTCCACTCAGCGCCGCTTTCAACCATTTTCTCTACAACCCATTGTGCTGGAACCTGTTCTTTCCCCACGGCCTCGCTTATAAGATACCAGCGCCAGCATGGCTGATCCCAATCAATCTTCTTCTCCACTTCAGCTTCAAGCCACATATCGCGGTCGACTTGGTCGGCGATAAGGGAAAGTTTCTCCGCCACGTTATCGTCTGCCAGTAGAGCTTCTTTTATTAGCCGGCATGTGGAAGACGCCTTAAAATCAATGTGGAGATTGCTGGTAAACGGCTGAACCTTATCGATGAAATGTTTTCTCCAGAAGTGATGGTCAAACCAAGAGACGCAACATTTTCTCTCCTTTATCCTGCTCAAACATGCTGGAACAGAGCCTTTGAATAGCGATGGAAACATCCAACCTTCATTCACATTCATATCGACGATGTAAACTTCATCGCCGCCCCTGGCTTTCCTCGCCACATCAGCCAGCCCATGTAGAAAGTCACTGTAGTTAATGCCGATGAAGCGGATCGTGGCAGAATTGAATTCTCTGCGTAGCAGATAACGTTTAACAAGGGCTGCTGACGCAAATCCATCTATATCGCTGTTATGATATAGGACATAAGCATTTTTCACTGTTAACTCTCCATTCTTGCTAGTTGTTCCATGACCACCGTGTGTATGGTAAGAGGGTATAGGGGGGTAGGTAGGGTAGGTAGGGTAGGTAGGTAGGAGTACCCTTTTATCGTGGTCACGGTGGTCTCGGTGGTAACGGAAAATGATTTCACCGGCCTTTCTGCTGTTCGGCGCATGTTTGGCACACATATCGGCGTTGCCTTTGAATCGTAAGTATGTGGGTTCTAGCCTTAGCCTCTCCGCACAGCTCGCATATCCCTGTTTTAGCCTCTGTTACGTCAGAGCCCGCGGTTTCAACCTTCTTTTCCGCCGTAAGCCGTAAGCCTGTTTCCTGCTCTTTTCTATATCTTCTCAGAAAGGCTTTGCCTTTCGCCGTTAAACTGTAGCCTTCTTTTGCGCTGGCTATCATTCGATGTTTCTTGAAGATCATCATTCTCCTCCTTATAGTCTCCTTTGACACTGCGGCGCCTACTTCATCCGTTGCGACAGCCATTAATTCTTCGAGCCTCACGGAGCCTCTGACCTCCAGCTCGTATAGGATTACGTCGATTATTGGAAGCTTCTCTTTTTCTTCTTCCCCCTGAATCTCCTTCATGATTGTTTCATATTCGCTTTCAGGTAGCCGTATTCGCTCTCTCGTTATCTTCGTGTAATCGTCCAGGCGCATTCCTTCACCAGAGTAGATCCGGTCAATTAGGTCTGAGACATGTTTTACATGGTTTGCCTTAATGATTAGAAGTTCACCGGTTTCGTCTGTGGAGTGTTTCAGTCCCGCGTAGGCTGCACTTAGCTTGGCCAGTTTCTTATCCATATCCTTGCTGATCAGCGGGATTATGTCGTTGCCGAATTTCTCTTCCAGCTTCTTCGCTTTCTCGAAGATGATGGATTCCGCGTCTTCCCCGTATACTATTTGATCCGGCCTGCGGGTCCAGACCCATAACACGTTGTTTCTGAGAGCCTCTATCAACTGGGGTAGAGCTTCAGGCGGCGTGCCGAACTTCGTGAAGATCTCTTCGACCGGAACGTCTCCACCGCGAAATGGAATTGCTAAGTCGACCCTCGCGAGATCCGGCGTCCTATAATTTTCAAGCAGCGCTTCGCAAGGGTACATATATTCGTCAAGAGCTTTCTTGACGTTCTCACATGTTACAACTCGCGTTCTCATGGGCGCTTCTCCTGGAACAACTTTCCTCACTTTCAGGTAGCCTAACCGGTATGATTCGCGAAATTCAGCTTGTTCCTCAGCATGCATTCTATCTGACCCATCGATTATAATTAAGCCAGTGTCTCCGAACACGAATTCTCCGAAGCTCAAGATTGGGCCGTCCTTGGTCATCGTGATCGAGTAAAGCAATCCTGTGCGTCCAGAAGTTTCGACGACCACATATATGCCCAAGCCGACTGCTTCCTTGATCTTTCTCGCTATTCTCTTGCCGCTAGTTGTATCGCCACAGTTAACGGTTTTAGTCCAGCTGGGAATGATCTCGTTTTTCCATTGTATGTTTAGAGGCGTGTGGAATGCCAGAAGGTTCCCTTCAACGGCCACTGGTCGACCTACTATGCCGCATACATGTTTTCCAAGGATTTCGAAAAGCTCCTCGTCCGCAGTCTTCTCCAGAATTTGCATTTTTCTTCTTATCTCTTGCGTGAGTTTGAAGCTTTCAATTCCTGTCTCGCTCGGCGCCAATAGTGTTGCCACAATCGTTATTCTGCTTGTTCGCGGGTCCTTCTGTACTGAGCCGAATAGTTTGGCCCTACGGAAGACGCCTTCCTTTTCGCCCAAGAGATAAACTGTTTTTCGGAGTGTCTCTCGAGCTTTGGGTTCCGCCACTTCAATCTCGCTGGTAGCCGGTAGAACTATGAGAGGGGTCACTGTCCTCTGGGTTAGGATGTCAAATCTGATTATTCTCCCGGGAACTGTGCAGTTCAAAGTTTCCTTGGCGTATTTGTTTAGGTAGCGGGAGACGACGTTCTCCTCCTTCTCTTTACTAGCACCTAACAGTTCCAGATCGATGCTGTACTCATCCAACGCGAGGCGTAGATCGTTTAAACTTAAAGTCTCGCCGTTTTTCAGGGGACACTTCTCGCATATAGCTCGCTCTGTAAATTGGCACTGCGTGAAGATCTTGTCGGGGACCTTATGTTCATCGCCTATGCCGCTTATGAAGACCTCTGACTTCACAAACGAGTCCAAAGGCTGCATGCCGAGCTCTGAAAGGTGAATCTCTTTCACTGCTTCAGCATTTGGATCCCGGCCGAAGACATGCTTTACTACGGTTAAAGAACCCAAACATTCGTTTTCCCTGCATATTCCTCTCGCCTTGAGCTTCGCACATGATATCGGCAGGTAATCGGCCCTTTTGTAGCGGTCGATCTTGCGTTGAATGAAGTCGTGATTATAGTCGCGGCATCGGCTGAGAATCTTGTGGACCTCACTTTCACCGTTTTGCCCGAAGAATATCAATGTGAGCAAGATAGCTTTCTGCTCTTCATCAGTCAACATGCCTTCGACCGACGCCTTTTCTGCCAATGCCTTGATACATCGGCATTCATAGAGTTTTGTGATGTCTCCAGGCAGATTATAGTCGACAACTGCTTTCCTGACCGGTTTTCTCTCAAGTTCCTGAACGTTTGCTTCATACTCCAGATCGCGTAGCCGCCTCTGCTCCTTCACTATCCACATAGCTGGATGCGCTACGATGTCCCGGTAGACGCAGTTCTCATTGCAGAAGTTTGGCAACCCTGCTTCACACCAGAAGCTCCAGTTGCAGGCTCTTATCTTCGCGCATGTAGCTGCGCTGATACTCTTTTCTCTCTCTATGCTCAGAAAATCAGTTAGCTCCTTCTCTGAGAGTGGATTAGATAATTCATCATTGAGCTTCCTGAGTTCAGTTTCGATCTCGTCTTCCATAAAGCCTGAGTTTCTAAGCAGTCCACCGACGAATGAGAGTTTAGCCCGCCGTTGCCCTTGAGGCGCGTCGTAGCGGTAGATCGCTGTGAAGCAAGGTGGGAAGGATGGTTCAAGTTGATTTGAGTTTAAAGCATCCCTTAAAGCGTCGAGATCTTGGAGGCGTGGATATCCGAGCTCTTCTGGCTTGACTAATATGGCGGATTTAACCTCAGGCTTCACTTTAACTATTCTCTTTACTCTCTCCAGATCAATTTCTTCGACAGGGATCCTGTTCCATTCTTCCCATTGATTCAACCAGCCGGTCATATGTGAGATGTTCTCTTCCTTCGCCCTTATCCAGACCATCTTAAGTGATCTCCATGATTCAGCGAACTCGTTTATGTCCTCATATCTGAATGGGCAGCACCAGACGCCGCCTGTCTTCCCGTAGAGTGAAGATGGGACGGTGATTATTCGCGGAATATCCGTGTAAACCGATAGAGTGGCGTTATTCAAGGCTTTGGAGTTTTCTAGGCCGGCGATCTCCTTGACCCTTTCAATAACATAGGCTCCGAGTTTAGCGGTGACCTGCCAAGGCTCATAGCCTTCGATTCGCGGTATAGCTCTCCAATCTATATGGCTGTGGAACCCTCCGCCTGAAAAAAGGTTGAATTGGCTTCGTCTAAACCCTAAATCCCGCAGTTGCTCATTAATAATCTTCACGAAGAACAGTCCGTCATTGAGGCGACTCCATTTCTCCTCTAGGGTTTCTCCTTTCAGATCGACGTCGATGACGAGGTCCATCCCTTCAATATATGGCTTCAACACCTCCTCCCTGATCTCCATGTCTGCAGGCGCTTCCTTATTGAAGACCGCGACTGTAGCATAGTATCCTCGGAACCCTAGGTACCGCTTCATAATCTCATAGACATCGCTGGGCCGAGCGATTTTAAAATTAGTAGGTTTCGATCCGTTGTACCGCCTTATCTCCATTCTAGGCTCTTCACTTAACAAAGGCTTAGCAATATTGACTCTGCGGCCTTTAATCCAGCTGCAGATAACTTTCTGAACGGTTGGGTTGCTGTACCAAACTAGCACTTCAGTGGCGATTGATTTCTCAGTCATTCACTGCATAACTCCTTTTCTCTTGCTCTCGCAACGTAATTGCTGTACTCACGCTTCATCTTCATACGCATTCTCTCCAAAACTAGCGCCATCCAGCTCGCGTAAGCACAAGCGGGCAGCTACCGTGTTGGTCAAACAGCGCGTATCTGCATAAATCGCTTACATTTTTACTATGGACGTCAGTCATGTGCTCCCACCAGCCTCCTTCGCTATTCTAACTGAACCGTCTGCAAGCTTCTCGAGTCGAATCTCTGTCTCAGAGATCGCGTTGGCTCCTAGGAGTTCTAGAATCCGTTTCGCAAAACTCTGCAAGTCCAATGTCTGAAGATCCATAACGTTCAGCCTCATTTGACGTAGATTATTCGCTTCCAGTCCTGCCAGTCCTGTCAGCCGCTAACTTCAAAACGTTCTCCAGAACCTCATTGTACGACTGGCGAGGATGGACTTTTAGTACATCCAACTTTTTCTTTGTTTCAGGGGTTACGGCTATTGTAGTCAGATCTTTTCCCCATATTTTTGCCATATAATCCCTTGCCCTTGCAACTTTTCACAAAAATAATAAGCATGTTCTCGTTATCTAAGTTTAAGAGGAACGTGCATTGTCAGAAGAACCTCGTCTAAGCTACGGAAACACATTGCATCGATTTGAGTTGGAACATGCTCTACGAATCGTCCAAGAACTATCCTCTCATAAGGACGGTTTATGTTTCCGCGATCTCGCTGAAAACCTCGAGACCTCAAAGCCAAAGCTCAAAGCATATCTTGAAAGACTGTGCGACTACAGAGTGTCGAAAGAGCGGAAGATTTTGAGTTGGCCCAAATCAAAGAAACGGAAGAGAGCAGGGTCCACTCGAATGGATTGCTACAAGGTGACGGAGCAGGGTCTAGCATGGTATCAAGATAGAAAATGGCTCTTAGACTTCAAGGAGAAGGCTATGTTGAAGCCTGAAGAGATCACTGTAATGGGAGTCGACGGACTGCTGGAGAGCCGATACCCCGACTTCTACACGCCTCTTAAAGAAGCCTTGCGATTCTGCTTCAACACGATCACGGAAGCAGAGGGCCTATGGACCGGAGGTTTCGCTACGACTTTCCGCTTTGAATCCGAGAAATGCGAGGGCTCAATTAAAATCGAATGGACCTTGACGCTTAAGGAACGGGAACGGCGGCAGAAGCTGTTCGAGAGAAGGCCGCGTGTAGACACTGACGCAGAGGTTTATCTCGGTAGTAGAGTTGAAGAGCTTAAACCCGAGACCGAGACGTATCATCCTGAGATATCTGAAGAAGAGGAGAAAGTTAGAGAGAGACTATTCGGCTACCGGAGGAAAGAAGCCTAGAAGTGCCAGATGGCACTACCGACCATCGTGTATATGGCTTAGATCGCCAAAATAGAGATCATATCGTAGAGATCATAGAGAACATTTTCTATGATCGCTAAAATAGGGTTATGGTAGTAAGATCCTTATTGTTTGACGCGGATCCTCTCCATGTAGATTGTCTCGAGTTTGGCCAAGCGTTCTTCGAGCGTCCGTACTTTATCCTGCTGCTGTCTATTGGCGGCTTCACCTGAGATCAGATTCAAGTAGGGCAGGGCTTTCAGGTATTCTTCCTTTACCCATTCAGGGTCAAGATTGTAAATCTTATCGTACTTGTTGCGGTCGACGACGTGGCCCATAAGGAATTCGGCTACGTCTTTATCCGCACCGCTTTTATGCCAAACGCTACGCGCTAAATCACGCATCTCATGGATGTTCACGCCGTAACGCGACCCGTATTGGCCGCGAGCTGGTCGGAGCATGAGGCGAACCGTAAGTGTCCTCCAAGCCGATTGATAAACAGGCCGCGTCACAGGTGTATGAAACTTCGTCTCCCAAATGTAGCCGTCGCCTGAGCCTCGAACCTTCTCCACATACTCGCGTAAAACCGTTAAAGCATCTCCACCGACCAAGCTGTAGTACGGCATCATGTTCCCTTTCCGGCCTTGTGGAAAATCTATGCGGATAAGGGCATCGTCAAACTGTTTCTTGACGCTTTTCCATTGAGTGTTCATATACGCGAGTTCTCCGCAACCCATGAACCCAGCCCAACCGCACATGATCATCGAGCGGTCTCGCAGACCCGCCATCAAAGCTATCGAACGCACATCCTCAACAGTTAAACGCGGGACCACAGGGATCTTATCACCACGTATCCTAAATTTGTCTCGAGGCAAAGCACAGCGGTTCGCTATAAAGAAGCTTTGAAGCACATTGTACAAGTACTCCTTATAGTTCTTGGTCCCTTGACGCGCCTGAACATAATCCTGGACAAGATCAAGCGCGAAATACCCGTCGCCCCTCGCCTCGTCAAGCAAAACATCCGGCGAAACATTTAAAGCACGGCAGAAACCATCAAGCACAGTCCTATAATGGAAAGCGGTGCTACGAGCCACATGACCCAACCAACGATCAACACAATCCATGCAACCACTTCATTAACTTACAAAAGCCTATAATCAATGAGGTATAATAAATGTTATCGATGATTATAGAAAAGTATAAGTAATGACTTGGCTTTCTTGCTTTGAAAGCCGGTTGGAAGGATGACAGGGATATGGAAGTCAAGGTCATCGAAAGAGATGAGAACTCAATCAGGTTCGCTTTAAGCAATGTCTCA